>JAEEGK010004859.1_pt1 | contig 32756 bp, 3 predicted proteins | sample 8958771 | NCBI WGS metagenome assembly JAEEGK01 (sample SAMN16246547, study PRJNA631951) | gut metagenome | biome: gut microbiome; feature: rumen; material: SC-attached | host: Bos | place: Iran: Karaj | collected 2018-10 | reverse complement strand
CGGATGTACCACCAGCCGTTTTCGTTCTCCGCAAGGCCGGTGAATTCGGTAGCCTGTCTGCCGCCGGTGACGTATATCCACTTGTCGTCGCAGGGCAGAACGCCGTTTACGTCGAAGCTGAGCGCGCCGCCGGCCACGTACCATACGCCGTATTCGTTTTCAACAAGGCCGGTATAGCTGAAATCCACCTCGCCGCTGCGGACGTACCACCAGCCGTTTTCATTCTCCGCAAGACCGGTGAAGCTCGTATCCTGTACTCCGTCTACGGCATATACCCACTTGCCGTCCAGCAACACGACGCCGTTGGCTGCGGGCTCCTGTATCGTCATGCGCACCGCGTCGGTCGCGAGGCTGTTTCCTCTCTCGTCGGTCACGACGCAGCGGAAGATATAGACAAGTCGTGCTTCCGTCAGCTCGGTGGTCAGAGCCGCAGTCTTATTTCCCGGCAGACCGGAAGAAGCCCAAGTCGCTCCGCCGTCCTTACTGTACTGCCACTGATAGCTAAGTCCGTCGCCGACGGCTTCGACCGTGAAGCTTACCGCGTCGCCGAGCTCACCGGCGAAGTCCTCCGGCTGCGCCGTTATCGCGAGCTCGACCTCGGGAGCCTGCATGATCATCCGTACTGCGTCCGTCGCGAGGCTGTTTCCTCTCTCGTCGGTCACTACGCAGCGGAAGGTATAGACCAGTCGGGCTTCCGTCAGCTCGGTGGTCAGAGTCGCCGTCTTGTTCCCCGGCAGACCGGAAGAAGCCCAGGTCGCTCCGCCGTTTTTGCTGTACTGCCACTGATAGCTCAGTCCGTCGCCGACGGCTTCGACCGTGAAGCTTACCGCGTCGCCGAGCTTACCGGCGAAGTTCTTCGGCTGCGCCGTTACCGCAAGTGCGTGAAGTATTATTTCCCTCGTGTCGGTATATTCCCTGTTTCCGAACACTGCCGAGGCGGTATAAACGATCTTTCCGTCCGCGCCGACTGTCGGCTCTGAGGTCATTTCCGACGTTACTTCGGCGATCACGGTTTCCGAATGCTCCGGATCTCTGAGACAGGTGAACACCGCGGACGCCGTTCTGAGGTCGTCCGACCAGACGAATTCCGCCTCGCCCCAGACATGGCCGAGCGCTTCGATATCTTCCACGGTCCTGCTCTGCGCGGCAAAGAGCGCGTTTTCAAAGACCGCCGTGTAGGTCGTTTTGCCCTTCGTTTCGCAGGCCGCCGCCACGGTGATCTCCGGGACGGTGCTTACCGTTTCGCTTTCGACGTGGGCAGGGTTGAATTTATGAGTTCTGCTTGCCGTCAGGCTGCCGTTGTCGGCGGCCCAGACATAGCTTATCTCTCCCCAGTCGTCACTGTCGGGAGCGAGCAGCGGTATCCGCATCGGTACGCGGACTCCGTCCGCCCCTTCAACGAATATCAATCTGTCCTCCGTGCCTCTGAGACAGCTTCCGGTTTCTACCGTTTCTCCGCCCGTTCTCTCCGTATAGGCGGTATATCCCTCGTGAACGGTCAGGAGCTCATATTTTTCGTCATAGTCCGCTCCCGCCGGTCTGAGGACGACGGTCCGGGTCTTGCCGGAGGCGTCCACGCTCACGGTAAGGAGCTCCGGCTTATACCGCTCCGCTCCTGTCTCCGCGCCGTAGCTTCCCACGCTGCGCAGGAAGAGCACCTCGCCGTTATTGTCCGTGGCCGCGGTTTCTCCGTCGAAGGCGACGTTCACGCCCGGAACCGCGCTGCCCGCCTCATCGACCAGACGCAGATAGACGGGGTACTTACCCGATCTGTTGACCGTTAAGGCGACGTTGAGCTCGTCGCCGCTTTCGGCGGTCAGGCTCACGCTGCCGCTCTTCGTGCGGTAACCGTCCGCCGAGACGGTATAGGCGTACTCCCCGTACGGAAGCAGAAGCTCCGCCGTGCCGTCCTCGCCCGTCAGGGAACTGAAGGCTCCCAGCTCTGCCTTGGCCTGCGCTACCGGCGAGCCGGACTCATCGGTCACCTTCACTCTCAGAGTTTTTCCTGCAGTGAGAACGATCACGGTCGTTCTCTCCGACGCCGTTACGGAAGCGGTCCCGCTCACGGGGATATATCCCTCTTTCGCGGCGGTATAGCCGTATGTGCCCGGCTCGACGCTGAATACCGCGTTTCCGTCCTCGCCGGTCAGCTTCGTAATGCCGTTCATGGTCACTTCCGCGCCTGTGACGCCTGTGCTCAGCACGGCCTCCACCATGCTTCCCACGATAACGGTATACCGTTCGGACGTCCTGCCGCCTTCGCTGGCTGCGGCGATCACGACGGTATGCGTGCCGTCTTCCATAAGGCAGTCCGCCTCATAGCTGCGGCCGCCCAAAGCCCGCACTTCGATCTCTGCCCCGTCCACGGTAAGCGTCGGGACGCCTAAAAGAGCGCTCTCGCTCTCGGTGACGCTGAAGCTGATCTTTCTCACCGCGCGCACGAGCCGCACGTCCGTCATCGGCGCTATCAGCGTGACAGAGGGCGGCGTAACGTCGCCGGTATCGACCGTGACCGGTACTCTTTCGGACTCTCCGCTCATGACGCCGCCGCTGCTGCGAGCCGCGGCGTAAACGTACAGCGTGCCGCTGCCGTCCGGCAGAAGCCTTTCGGAGAAAGCTCCGTCCGCTCCCGCGCTCACGACCGCCTTGACGGTCCCCTCTCCGCTTTCGCTGTCAGCGACGCGGATGATAACGCTGCTGCCCGGTTCGGACCATCCTTCCGCTTTGATATAGCCGCCGTCGAGCCCGACCGAGGTGATTACCGGCGCCGCGGGTACCGCTGTATCGATGCGGACCTTCACGGGGACGGTAAGCGTCCATCCGTCGTCGGTCCTTGTCCATTCGTAGGGCGAAATGCCCGTTTCAAACTGTTCGGCAGTTACGGTAAACGTGACCGTGCCGCCGTACTCGCCCGACGGCGTGCCGTCGGCGGGACGGTAGACGAGCATAAGATTTCTTCCGCCGCCGGCCGCCAGGGAAACGGCGCCGTCAACGGCCTCGTCGCTGATCACGTCCGTAACGACGGCTGCGGGAACGGTGTTTTCACCGTCCGTCAGCGGGGACGCCGCTATGCCTATCTCCATGCCCTCGGCAAGTCCCGTCTCAAACAGCGATAACGGCATGGATGCGCGCGTTCCGGAAACTGTCTCCCCATCATCCGTCTCATAGCTGTATCTGCCGGCGATCACGTTCGCATAGGGCATTGCGAGTCCGAGCACGGCTCCCATATCCGGGGTGATCACCGCCGTGAGATCATAATCGAAGTCCGACTCTCCGCCGTTCGCGACGGTAACGGTATACGTTCCCGCGGCCGAGGGTATCATAACGAAGTCGTTTATATTGAGGTGGTCGTGCCGCTTCTGCGTCCCGTCGCCGGTGACAGTGAGGCTGAGCTCGCTTCCCGGCAGCGCCGCGGCAAAGATCCGCAGGCTGCTTCCTTCGGGAACGGTGATCTCCGCGCTGCGGCTCTCTCCGGCGGGAAGAGTTCCGCCGAGAGGCTGACTTGCGGAAGCGTTGGCTCTGAGGTAGTCGAGGGTATCCGCCGTGCCGACGTTGAAGTGAGTCGCATAGGGTCCGAAGGTCGGCGCGATGGTCATTGTCTCGGCCTCGGAAGCGGCGAAGGAGAACAGCGCGGTGTAGCCGCCCATATCGCGAAGCATATTTACGGGAAGCGCGATATTTTCGGTAAACCCGCCTGTCTCGCCCGGCGCGAGCGTCCTGCTGCCCATAGTGAAGGAATCCACAAAGCCGAAGCTGTCGTAGATCTCCACCGTGGGGGCGACGGTGACGCTGCCGCTGTGGTCGTTTCGTACGGATATCGCCGCAGTGGCGTAAGCGCCGTCGGAATACCTCTCCGCGACGGCATCCGATACGTCGACGGTAACTATGGTGAGCGGCAGCTCGGGGTCGACCCTGCGCCAGCCGTCCATGGTCGTGAATACGGACTTGAGGTCGGCGGCGACGGATAGCTCGCGCGAGAGCATCACGTTTCCGGTAACGCTCAGGTCCGCGCTCGCTTTCGCGAGATTGTAGGCGTTCGCCTTGTCGAGAGTGTCCTGCGCGCTGACGTAGACCGAGGTGTCGAGCATCATGTTCATCGCGCTCGACGTAAATCCTACCAGGGGATCGGCCGATGCTGCGCCGAACGCCGTGCCGGCAATGCTCGTCATGCTTTCGAGGGCTCTGAGCGCGTTGAGGTTATAGCGGTCGGCTACGTTGGCGTAGCCCTCCGCGATGAGGCTGTCCATCTGTATCTGCGCTTTGTAGATATCGCCCAGGCGTATCTCCTTGACCGTGAGATCGTCCCCGACGCCGACGTAGGTCCACAGGTTTCTGTAATGTCCGGTGCGGCCCGAGTCGAGAGGATTGCCCCGGCTGTCGGTGACCATCGCGGCAATGGAGGTGTTCAGCCCCTTTACGTATGCGAGAAGCTGAGAAACGGGATAATAGCTGGTCATGCTCGCGGGATCGTTCTGATAGCCTCTGAGCAGCTCTATGATCTCTTCGAAGGTCTCCTCTGTCTCATTCTGCGCGTAGTAGACGTTGATCTTCCCGCCCGCGGCGGCAGCCCCGGCTGCGCTGATGTTGGCGCGGTAGTCGGAAGACTTGCCTTCAAGGATGATCCTGTCGTAGTTTTCGCGCAGCAGGGTCTCGTTGACGAGCTGTCTCGGCATGAGCTTGATCATTGACGCAGCCACGTATCGCTCTATCTCCGCGTCCGATCCGCCGGCCGGGAAATTCGCCCTGAACTCGCGCTTGAACCAGTCGTAGGCAGAGCCTGCGCCTCCGAACCAGGCAGTGAGGATCGCTGTGCTAAGCTCGTCCGCTCCGCCCTTGCGGCCGCCCCTGCGCCATGCGTCGAGGACCTCGCCCAGGGTCTTGACCATCTGCGGCGTGGTCTCCCCGATATCGTTGAGAGTGGTGCTGTCGCTGAGGTCGAACAGGCCGTACATGTCGCTGAATATAAGTCTGAAAAGATGGGTGAAGCTGGATTTGAAGCCCTCTCCGCCCTTGGAAAGCGCCTTGATGTTCTGCTCGGGCGTGGCGTTGGGATCGTAGCCCACCGTCTTGTAGATCGAGGCCGCAGTCTCCTTCATGGACCTGACTTCTTCCGCGAGGGGGCCTTCGTCGCCGACGATATCCGCCATCTGCGAAGAGGCGTTGGTCAGGTTTTCCACGCTTTCCTCCACCTCGCTGAGTGCCTGGAGCTGGAGCAGTCCGGTCGCAATGGCGGGGATAAGCGAAGCCATATCGTGCTCAGCCGCGGCAATGAAGGCGTTGACCTGCAGTCTTATAACGCCCTCGGTAAGACCGCTGTAGTTGTTTGCGTCGCCGTCTACCTCCGAGTCGGCGTCCTTGATGCCGCCGTATATCTCCATGCCGGAATTTTTCAGTATCGCGGCTTCCTTGAGAAGAGCGTCGGCCTGTTCGAGATAATATCTGGCCCTTGACGCAAGGTCGGCGCGCTCGTTTTTGTCCGCGGTCGCCATGGCGTCCTCTACGGCTTCATAGGCGTATACGAGATAACGGGTCGCTTCGTCGCTGAGCATGAAATAGCCTCCGAAGGCTTCGCTCAGCGCTCCCTCGTTCATGATGGCCTTTACGGCGCTCGCGGCGTCCTGATATTTGTTGTACTTCTCGATGTAGTTTACCGGGACCGGCAGGAACCACAGCTCTTTGCCGTTCTTGACCATTTCCTCAAGACCGTCCTCGGCCTTCTGCATGATCTCCTGCAGAGAGAAGAGCTTTTTGAGCTTGTTCTTATCCTTCAGAAGCTCCTTGAGTTCCTTGAACTCATTCAGCTTGCCGGCGATCTTGGTGCCTTCCTTCGCTATCTCGCCGACCTTGGCAATGGCTCCGACCAGGTTTGCCGTCATTCCGAACAGCTCGCCCACGCTGACGGCGCGGTTCAGCTCGAAGATGTAGTCGTAATAGTCCGTCAGCGATCTGCCGAGGTCCTGCGAGGTCTTGTCGGTAAGCAGCTGCAGATTGCTTTCAAGGATGCCTACCTGCTCTATAAGCTCCTCGAGCCCCGCCTGCGCGCTCTGATCGCGCATGGACTCCAGCTTCATGGGCGAGATCACTATACCGTCTCCCCTGCTGCTCTTTATGGGCACGGAGGGCATCGCGGCAAGCTTGCCGAGAGAGACCTGCTGCGCGTGGGTGAGCTCGCCTACCACGGTCAGCCAATAGTCTATCTTCGCGGTATCGCCGGGGTGCAGGACGTCGATCACGACCTTGTCGAAGCTCAGGTTCTTGCCGCGCTGTACGGCGCCCTTCGTGGTCTGTACGTCCGTGATGCGCATATCGAAGCCGGTGTTGGGCAGCGTGGGTACGCCCATGGCAAAGTTTACGGCGTCTCCCTCGCCGAGGTTGGTGACGAGAGCGCGGAGCTCATAGCTTCCGCCGCCGAGGTCGATCAGGTCGTAGCTTATGTGCAGCTTTGGCTGCTCGCGCACCTCGTACTCGCGCACGCCGGATACGGTGCCGTGCTCCTCGCCGTTCTGAATAAAGCCGATCTCGAAGCGGGCGTAGAGCTTGCCCGCGCCGGACATACGTTCGAGATACGGGGCGAGCGTTTCGTCGATTTTTGTGAGTCTGTCTATTATCTTTACAAAATCTTCAACGCGGAAGACATACTCGAACTCAGCCTCTCCGCCGGGGTCGATATGTCCGCAGCTCACCGTGCCCCCGTCGGTTTCGGCGTTTTCGAGGGTTGTGCTTACGTTTATCGGTACGCGTATCTCCATGCCGCCCGGCAGAAGCCGTCCGTCTTCGCCGTAGGGAGTATCCGTCAGCACGAGTCTGACCGTGAGGTCCTCCATGGGATACTGCTTCGACGGATTTTTCATTTTCATGGACAGCCTCGTGACCTGTCCCTCGTAGCCGACGTCGGAACCGAAGCCGAAGCTGAGGTCCACTTCGTCGTCTTCATCGGGCAGCTGAGGCATGCTCATCTGTATGGAGCTGAGGAAACCGGACGAGTAGCTCATGGCCGACGTTCTTCCGGAGGCGGGCGCAAAGGCCGGCTCGACGCTCACCTTCTGCTCCAGCTCGGGATAGACGTCGTAAATGTCTCCGTACTGCTGTCCGATATAGTTCCCGTCGTCGTCATAGGGGCTCTTTTCTCCGGCGTTCACGAGATAGTCCGGCGCGATATAGTGGACGCGCACGGGTACCCGCGTTGTCACGGTCTCGCCGTTGTCGCTTCTGACTCCGGTCGCCTCGATGGTGAAATCAAAGCTGTACGGCGTCTCTCCGAAGAACAGGGGCACTCTGTCGGACGGCTCCGTGCTTGTGCCGTCGGAGTCCACCCGCGTCTTATAGATCCCGGCATGAGTGCTCTCGTCGTAACTGAGCTCAACGAATATGCCCTCGCCCACGGGGTCGTTGGCGGCGATATAGGCGGCTATCTCCTCTCTCGAGGTCTCTTCGGGGAACGTGACGGAGTAAACACCCGCCTCCCCGGTCTCGCTGACCTCCGCGTGGCGGAAGAATTTTTCGAGATCGAGGCTCCAGACCGCGTCGAAAACCTCGCCGGGCCTGAGTATGCTTATCTTCTTCGTGGGGCTGAGGATCCCGCCTGTCGAGAATGATACCGCTCCCTCGGGCATATTCGCGCTGAGGTCCTTTATCCGCAGGACTATGCCCTCGATCGCGGAGCCGGCATTATCCGGATCCTTAAAGGAAAGCTTGTTCTGGAGCTTGCCGCTGACATAGTAGAACTGTTTTTCGTCCGCGAAGAAATTGGGCGTCAGCTGCGGCTCGCTGCTGTCGGCAAGCTGCTGAGCCAGCCACACGAGATTATCGTAATTCGGCGAGCCCACTACCGAGGAATGGAGCTGAGCGACCGTCTCCTCACTGATGCCGAAGGAGAAGCTCTGCTGCTTCAGCGTGACCGTTCTCGGCGTTCTGTCGATCACGGCGGCCACGGATACGGCCGTTTCGAGGGTGCTGTGATCCTCGGCGCTGACTCTGAGGAGGTAATCGCCCGCGGGGATATTTTCAAACGTCGCGAGAGCGTTTCCGTCGGCCGTCTCGCTGAGTACGACCGGCAGCTCCGCGTCGTCCAGCCCGGTCAGAGTGACCTTCGCTCCGTCAAGCAGGACGTTGTCCTCGCTGCGTATTTCAAAGACCGTCGTTCCCATCATGCCGGCTCCGACGGAGATCAGAAGCGGTATCTGTATCTCGTCGGCAAAGCTCGGAGAGGTCAGAGTTACCTTGCCCTCATAGACCCCCGCCGTGCAGGTCTCGGTGGGAGACGCGGTGACCGTGACGGAGAGGGCGCCCTGCGGGTCGCGTATGGAATATCCGCGGTCCACGGGCATGACGGTGATCCCGTCCCGGTACTGAACGGTCACGAAGGGCAGATCCGTCCGCACCCGTACTCCGGTTATCGGCGCCGTTCCGGCATTGGTCAGCCGGATCACTGCGGAGGCTTCGGCGCCCTGTCTGAGAGAGAACGCGATCTTTCTGGTCTCGAGTCCTTCCGGCTCGCCTTCGTTCATTCCTATTACGGTTATGCGCGGAACGGCCTCCGCCTTGACGCAGACTACGGTAAGCTCCCGGCTCGCTTCGCCCGCTCTGATCAGCACCGGGTATTCGCCCGGCGCAAGGCTGTCGGCGGCGGTGAAAACAAGGCGCACTTCCTCGCTGCCTCCGGCCTTCAGCACGTCGGAGGCGGCTGTAAGGACCTCGCAGGAAAGCCCGTCGGGAAGGCCGGCTGCCGTTATTCCGCCAACCGTCTCTTCGACCACGCCGGGATTGTTTATATAGCCCATGAGTATGCTTTCATAGCCGGGGATGACTTCCGTTCGGTCCTCGAAAGCGAGCCAGAGCCCGTCAACATAGAAGCTTACGCGCTCACTGCGGCGGACGACGCCGTCCTTCACTGCCGAGGCTCGCAGGCTGAAAGCGCCTCCCGCGCCCTCGGGCAGGGTGATAAGCGTCTCAAAACGGCCCTCGCCGTCGCTGACCGCGCCGAAGCTGAAGCTTTCCGCCCCCACCGCGGTGATCGAAACGGGCACGCCGCTCAGGCCCTCCCCGGACGCCGCAGTCACGCGGCCGGAAACGGGTATCGCAGCGCCCATGGCATAGCTTTGCGCGTCTTCGTTATCGAGGCTCACGCGGAAGTCGTCCGACACCGTGAACGAAACGGTCCCGGACGTCTCCATGCCGTCCAGGGAGGCGGAGATCAGCACGGTATATTCACCGGTATCCGAGGGCACGAAGCTCCCCAGATAGGCTCCTGTGACGCCGTCGTATGCCAGCTCTGCCGTCTCTCCCGTTCCGGCGATCACCGCCGTGAGGCTTTCCGCCTCTCTCGGGAGATACACTGCGTCGGATGAACGGACGGAGGCGGTGAGCTCCACCGTGTCTCCGAGCCCGTAGGAACCGGCGTCGGAGGCGGCGGTCAGTATCAGTCCCGGTGCGACGTCGGCGGTCCTTACGGCTGAGGCAAGGCTGCGGTTTTCCAGAACGAGTCTGCTTTCCGCGTCCGCGTAGGCGCGCAGAGTGACGCTGCCGCTCTGACGCGCCGTCCAGCTGAATTTGACCTCGGCTGTTTCGCCGGCGGCGAGAGAGCTCAGCTCGGCAAGTCCCGCTCTGACCGTTCCGACGTAGAGCGCTACGGTGAACGCTTCGTCTATCGAGCGATCTCCGCTGTTGATGACCGTGACCGTTGTCTCGGCGTCGTCGCCGTAGCGGGCCGCTCCGACGGTAGTGATATCCCTGATCTCCAGGACCGCGGTACTGACCTTCAGAGGCGTATCGAAGACAAATGAGCCGAGGTTGTTGCTCTCCGAGCTCTCCGCAAGCGTCTCGTACGCGTCCGCCACCGCGGCGATCGACGCGACTGAGACGGAAGGATCCTTCCAGAGGAGGCTGACGTACGCGCTCTCCCCCGCCTTCAGGACCGGCGTGTCCGCATTGCCCACGAGGCGGTTGCCCGCGTAGAAGGCGACAGTTGAGGCCTTGACCGCGTCGCCCCTGCCGACGTTGGAGACCTTGGCTGTGAGGACGATATTCTGCCCCGGAGCAAGCGCGGTCCCCGTCGCGCCGGCGCTTACCTCCTCGACCGTGAGATCGGGATACCGCACGGCAACGGAAGCATATTCAAGCCTTGCGCCGTTGTTCTCCTCCTGCATTTCGACTACGGACGATACGGGCCCGTCGGCGGTAAATGCAAGCGTATGGCTCCCGCTCTTTTCCGGAGTCCATACAAAGGAGACATCCACGGAGCCTCCGGCCTCCAGAGCGTCGATGAGCACGGAGCCGATAAGGGCGCCGTTATCATAGAGGAGCGCCTTGAAGCTCTCCGCGTCGGCGCTGCCGAGGTTGGCGACGGTGGCCGCGACGTTTACCGGCTGCCCCCAGGATACGGGATCCCCGTCGTCCAGATCGGCATAAAATCCGCTCACCGCGAGGTCCGCAAAGTCGGTCGCGCTGCCGGCAAGCACTCTGTCGAGCCGGTTGTTGTCGTAGTTGACCTCACGTATGTTGCGTCCGATATCGTTTACTATGGCCGTCAGCTTCTGCGGCCCGGCCTCCGCGGTAAAGTCGATCGATACCTCCGCGGTGCCTCCCACGGGGATATCTCCCGCCAGCTCCGCGAAGCCGATATATTTGTCGTTGCGGTAAAATCCGACAAGGAAATAAGCGTCCGCGCCCGTGCCGGTAAGTCCTCCCGTATTCGGCAGGGTGCCGTTCTGTACCGTGGCGGTGAGAGTCACCCTCTCGCCCGCGGCTGGCGCGTCGTTCGAAAAGCTTATGCCGTTTACGAAAAGATCGGGACAGTCCGCATTGACCGTGACCTGTATCTCGGAGAAGTAGTTGTACTCGTTTACGGTCGCGGGAATGATCTCTCCGGTAACCGGATCGCGCTCATAGGGATAAGTGTCGGAAAGGTTGTTGTCGGATACGTAGAGCTTTGCCTTGTATGTTCCGGCGTTCTGATATACGTGGGTCGGCGTGGGGCCGAATCCGCTCTCTCCGTCGCCGAAATCCCATACGAAGGACGCGATATACCCGTCCCTGTCATAGGACGCGCTGCCGTCGAAGCGTACGGGTCTTCCCATCACGCCGTCCGCGATATCGGGACCCGCGTGACTGTGCGGGGGATCGTTTATCGTGACAGGCCCGGACACGCTGTCTATCAGCCGTCCGCCGTTGTCGTAAAGCTCCGCCGTCACGGTGTACCCCGTTCCTTTTTCCGGCGTCCAGCCGCTGTAATATACGGGGACCCGCGCGTAGGGCTGCACCCGGTCAACGGCGATCTCGGCGCTGCGGTGCTCCGGAGCGTCGCTGCCGTCGGCGGTCGCCGTGAACACGATATAGCCCGAAAGCACGTCCCTGCTGCGGTTGTCAAGGACCGCGAGCAGTCTCAGGTCGGCGTCTCCGACGTCGGGATAAACGCCCGTGTCGTAAAAGGCTTCCTTTTTGATGTAATAGCCCTGGCCTATCCAGACCGCGCCCTCGTCGTCCGGCTCCGCCGCGATGTAGATGAAGCGGGAATAGCTGACCTCCTCAAGGCGGGCAGCCGAACCGAAGGCGACCGTGTAATCCGCTCCTGCCGGAACGCGGCTGCGGTTTTCGTCGAACACCGTCGGTATCTCCGCCACTACGTATATATAGCCGTAATCCTTCCAGTAATTGCCGGGAGAAAGGATCTTCTCCCCTCCTGCCCACTTCGCCGTGACCGAGGCTATGTTGCCGCAGCCCTCGGGCTCGGGGATCATCAGCACCTGGTAGCGGGCGGCGACGTCCTTGCCCGCGGCGGGCACGCGCACCGTCATGCTCTCCCCGTCATAGGCGTCGGCGACGGCGAGACGATCGGGCACGTGTATCGGCACTCTCAGCCCGCTCCGGAGGTTTATGAGCTTATCCGGGAAACCGGTCGTGCCTTCGTTGACCAGGGTAAGCCCGCCTTCTCCCTCCTCCTCGGAGAGCAGTCCGTCCTTGCCTATGATGGCGGTCGTGACCGCGGTGATGAGAGGATTGAGCTGAACTCCCTTATAGTCCTTGTGCGTGAGCGTTGCCTTGAAATCGCGGAATTCTCCCTCATAGGGGTCTCCGTCGGTGACGGGCATGTTCCAGCGGACGACCCAGTAGCCCGTGACCTGACCGGGCACGAGGACGGTCTCTCCGGTATCCGGATCGACAGTCTGCGAAGCCGCCGGCACGTTGCCGAAGGAAAGCGTGAACTCGCTGCCGCTCTTCGATCCGAAGGAACTGTCGAGTATCTCGAAATCGGTTATCATTCCGCTCTGGTTGGAGTCTATCCTGAGCTGTCCGGAGGTGATGTTGAGGTTCATCGCCTCTCCGAAGCCGTAGTTTTCCACCGTTACGCCGAGGCGGAAGGGATTGTTGGAGAGTATGTTATGGGGCACGAAGTAATTCAGCGTCAGCTTGGGCTGAGGCAGTATGGTTATGGGCACTCCGTCGGTCTCGGTCTGAACGAGCTTGCCGTTCACATAGTAGGAAACGAGGGCGGAGGCGTAATACACCTCTCCTTCCGCGCTCGTGCCGCCCAGGCCGCTGCCGGGAATGATCTGCCATGAGGCCGTAAGGCTCGAGCCCGAAGCGAGGCTTCCGTTTCCGTCAACGTCGGATATGCCGCTGATGCCGGTGGCTATGATGAAATTCCTGTTTGAAACGTCCAGGCCGTTTTCGTCCTTGACCAGCACGTCCACGCGCAGATTGTTCAGCGCGGAAGCGGGATAACCGTTGGTGACCCTGAGCGTGGCGTCAAAGGCCTGGCGTTCGAGAGTGGCCGTCTGGTCGAGACTGAGCTTGATTATCTCATATGCCGAGCCGCCGTCCTGCGCAAGCTCCTCCTCTCGGTCGGCGCCCTGCGGGACTATGTAGCGGAGCTCTTCCATCTGACCCTCGGGGAGGGCTATGGTCTCTTCTTCCGCTTTATTGTTGTTTTCCGGCAGGCGGACGGTCACCGTAACGGGCGTGCTTGAGGGATTGTACAGCGGAAGCGCGCCGGTGATGACCGGAGCCGGATCCACCGGCAGACCGGTATCCGGATCGAAGGAAACGTACGAGCCCTCGAGTCTTATATAGTTCTTTGTCAGCCCCGCGGCGTTCGTGCCGTAGGGCAGATCGTATACGCCGGGCTGAACGAGGAGCCTTATGCGGGCGCTGGACTGGGCGGCGATCTCTCCGATATAACCGCCTCCCACTATGCTGATGCCCATGTCTCCGGGCTTTTCGCGAACGATCGACGCCACGACGTCCGTCAGGGCGATGAGGCCGGTATTGACCACGTTTGCCTCAATATAAACGGGTTCGCTCACGTTCTTGGGGATGTTCACCCACGGCGGATTGAAGCCGAAGGACGGAGACGGTATGTGCGCTCCGAAGGTCAGCTCGAGCTTGATCTCGTATTCGTCGACTATCGTGGTGGGCACTACCGTCCACTCGATCTGAACGGGCAGGTTTTTGAGGGTTATCTCGGTGAAGGGCGCGCCCGCGGAAGGCATGATCTCGCATTCGCCCACGTATTTTTCGCGTCCGAGCGCGGTTATGACAAGGTCGTACTCGCCGAGAGGCCTGTCATAGAACTGCGCTATTCCGTTTTCGTCCGTGCGGGCGCTGAAGCTCTCGTAATAGGTGCTCTCCACCCCGCCGGCAATGCTCGTATATTCTTCTCGTGAGATTATGGTAACGGTAGCGTTCGGAACGAGACTTCCCACGTCGTCCGAGACGCGGAGCGAAATGCCGCCGGTCCTGAGCGCCGTCACCTCTGCTCCGACTGCTACGTTTGCGAAGAACTTGCCCGTTGCGTCGGATACGGTCAGCTTATCCTGATACTGGCCGAGGCTTACGCTCTCTCCCGGGGCAAAGGTTACGGTAAAGGTGGTGCTCTCTCCGGGCAGGAGCGTGGTCTTGCCGAAGGAGCCCGCCGTTACCCAGGGTATGCTTGCGGGAGCCGCGGCCTTGAGTCCGGTCAGAGTGCCCTTGCCCTTGTTGGTCACCGTCAGGACGCGGCTGACGGTATCTCCGGGGTTGAGACCCACGGATACCTTCTTCGGATCCGTCACGGGCAGAGGCGTCGCGGGAATGAGGTTGAGATGCACCGCGGTCTTTGTCCACGCTCCCTGGTCGGTGCTGAACAGTATCTCATAATCGGCCGTCTCGGAGCAGCCGAGCTGCGAGGAAACGTTCAGCGTGACCGAGGCGGAAGCGCCCTGACCGAGGGTCCTCGGCATGGATGAGGTATCGAGCGAGGCGGATATGCCTTCGCCGGACTTTTTCGTCAGCGCCGCCGTCAGCCCGGTAAGGGGCGAAGCGTCGGGATTTGCGGGAGCGGGGAATTTGACCGTGATCTCCTTGGAAAACTGGGAGTTCTCGGACGCCGCTATGGTCACCGAGGAGGGCGAGCTGGCAAGGCCCCAGACCTGTACGGAGGTCGAGGCGCCGACGCCCATCATATTCTCATAACCGAAGGCGCTGACGGCCCATTCGCCCGCCTCGCCCGTAAACGGCGTAAACACGCTTGAATATCCGCCGTTCTCATCGGTCTGCACGAATACTATCTCCTCGGCCTGGAAGCGCATCAATATCTCGTTGCCCCTGGCGTCGGTGCCCTTTCTCGGCTCTTTCAGAGCCGGGAGAAGCTGGTAGTCCAGCACTACCCTTTCGTTTGCCACGGGTGTCCCGTCGGAATACAGGAAGCTGCCGCTGACGTAGATGCTCTCGCCGAGGCGGTAGGCGCTCTTGTTGGTCTCTATCGAGACGCGGCCCTCGCGCACGAGCTTGATGTTCGTCGTGGGCGCGGTCACGGTCTCCGCTCCGCAGGAGCCGGTAAAGTCAAGCTGATACGTGCCGGCGGCGAGATCCGAGCCGAGCGGGACGTCCGCGGTGTAGTACCCGTGCGCGTAGTCGTAGCGGAGCATGCCTTCGCGTCCGCCCACAACGGCGCCGTCCCTTGTGAGGGTATAATATACCGCTCCGTCCTCATTCGGAGTTATGGGCACTGTGGGAGCCGCGGAATGCCGCAGCTCGGCGGTCAGCGTGATCTTTTCCTCATTGGTGGAGTAAAGAACGGCGAGGAAGTCGTTGTCCTGATCCGACTCGGCGGGATGCGTGGTCATCGTCAGAGCCTCGCCCACGGGGATCACCGAGGTCCAGCTTCGGCTCGTTCCCTCGGCGGGGGCGTCCATTTTAAGCTCCCCGTAGCTGTCGGCAAGTATCGTCACCGTATGATTTCCGCCCTTTTTCGGCGTCCAGGTCAGCACCACGGGTACGGTGCTGAAGCCTCTTATGCCGTCGACGACGGCTCCGCTCACAGCCTGCCCGTCCACCGAGAGGCCGACCGTGAAGCGTTTGAAGGCGGTCGCCACGTTGTTGTTCGTCACGGTCACGAGGAAGCTGACGGGCTTGCCGGCTTCCGCGCGCAGCGGCGAATACGATACGTTCGTTACGCAGACACTGGGATAGATTATGCTCAGCCCGGGTATGTTCACGTCACGGCGCACGGAGGTCTCCGGATCGGTCACCGCGTGCTGCGTGTCCACAAGTACTCCCAGGCTGTGGCTGCCCTCCGAGGCGGACCACTTTGCCTGCACTTCCCTGACCTCGCCGGCCGCTATGCCGTCAACGGTCACCGTGCGGAAAATGCGTCCGTCCATGGTAAAGCTGACACGGAACGAGTCCGTGACCGTGACCGTGCTTACGTTGGTTATCTTGGCGGTAAAGAGAAGGCTCGTACCGTCCGTGAGTGTGGTCTCCGTGGGCTTCCACGTCACCTCGCTAACCTCCAGCACGGGATAAGCCACCGTGAAAGCGTCGGTGGTCACGGAAACGCTGTTGTTTTCGGTGTTCTGCTCCGCAAGACACGGGTTAGGATCGTCCGCCCGTACCTCAACCCTGTGAACGCCGGGGGTGGGCACCGCCGCAAAGCTCAGGGCAGTCCTGTCTCCGGCGGCCAGGATCGGCACCGTCTGCCTTCCCGCGAATTCGTCGTCCACGTAGAGAGAGACCGTGAAGGCTTCCGCGTCCGCCGAGCCGAGGTTGTCCAGATCCACGCGGTACACAAAGGGCTCCTGGGTGTCGAAATCGCTTCCCTCGGGCGACCAGCGGAGATTTGATACCGCCACGTCGGCGAAATTGAGCTGGGTGCTGCTCAGCACCTCGCTGCGGGCGTTGTTCGTCTTGTTGGTCTCGGAGAGGGTGTTGAGGATGTCGTTGGCGACTACTTTGACTATATGGGCGCCGGCCGTTGCCTGATACGTGAAGCTCACTTCGGCGGTCTGACCCACCGCGAGGCTTATCCCCTCTTCATTCACGTCGGTCTTGGTGTAGCCCATGTACTGATTGTCGATATAAAAACCGGTGAGGAAGCCGAGCGCGGCGTCTCCGAGGCCCTTGTTGCCGAGAGTTGCGGTGATCGTGACCACGTCTCCCTCCTCGGGATCCTCGGGGCTCCAGCGGACGTTTTCCACGAATATGTCCGGACGGCGGTCGCCCACGACGATCGTCTCCGAGACGCTCGTCACGGCTCCGAGATCGTCCGTGACGGAAAGCGTCACCGTATAGCGGCCGGGGGCGGTATAGCTCACGGGGCTCGTGGCGAAATCTCCCTTTTTGCCGTTGCCGAAATCCCAGCGGTACTGCGTGACGGAGCCGTCGGGGTCGCCCGAGCCGGCGGCGCTGAAGCTGAGGATCGCTCCGGAATCGTAGCCGCCCTCGGACGAGAGCTCCGGCAGCACGATAACGGCGGTCGGCGGAACGTTGACTCTTATCTCGGAGCCGGTAAAGCTGTTGTTTTCCGAGTTTGCGTCGGTGTCGGACGCCGTAGTCACCACAGCCGTGATGTCCACACGCTCCGGCAGGTCGGAGGGCGCGGTCCAGCTCACGGACGCCTCTCCGCCCGTGTTCGCGGCGAAGGATACGCCGACGGAGCCGAGAAGCTCCTCGCCTCTGTAAAAGCTTACCGTACCTGCCGCGGCGGCGCTGCCGTTGTTGCGTATGCTTGCTCTCAGCGTGTTTTCCCTGCCCGCCGTCAGCGCGGCCGGCGAGGTATATACGCCGTATACTCCCAGATCGCTGACCGCCGTGGGCACTCCGCTCCTGCGGACCGACGGACCGCTTTCGTTGCCGGCGTTGTCTACGGTGACGACGTAGTAATAGTACGTCCTTCCGTCGACAAGACCGGTATCCTTATACGCGGGGCTCTTCGGGGAGGCTATGAGCTCGCACTGCTCCGGACCGGCGCTGCCGTCCTCGGTGCGCAGCACCTTATAGTATGCCGCGTCCGCGCCTGCCTCGGTCCAGCTCAGATCAAGAGTTCCGCCCACCATCGGATCGGTGACGGCAAGCTCGCTCTGAGCGGGCGGCGTGGAATCCTTGAAGTATGTCTTTACGGCGACCGCCGGCTCCGAGCCCATATTTCTGACTATCGCCTTGACGGCATACTGTCCCTCCGCCCACGCCGAGGTGTCGGCCGCGGTCTTTATGAGGAAGAGCTCCGTCCCGAATATGTCGTTCTCCGAGGTCTCTATCCGTTCTCTGGTCAGGTCGGATACGTCGATAACGGCGAAGTTTTCGTATATTTCGTCTTCGCCGGGCTCCGAAGCGCTCGATGAGCCGAGATAAGCCTTCCACAGCTCCACCGTGCTGAGCTTTACGCTGTCGTTTACCTGCAGGCCGATATTGAGACCCGCGTTGAAGCGGCTCCCCCGGGCGGGCGTCATATTTATGATCACGGGCATCGAGGTCTCCGGCTCCGGCCTCAGCTTTACTCCGGCCGGGATCGTCCCCTCGCTGTAATCGTCCGTAAGCGGTCCCTGTTTTCCGAGGTCGTTTTCCATCGCGACCCGATAATAATACTGATTTACGGGATCGAGCCCGTCGTCCACGTAGACGTTTGCCGTCGTGACCGCCAAAAGCTCATAATCCCCGTCGTTTATCTTCCTGTAAAGGCTGTATCCCTCGGCTTCGTCGCCGGCGGCGGGCTTCCAGCTCACTATGAGCCGCCACTCTCCCGAATCCACGCGGAAGCCCTCGGGAGCAGCGGGCGGATCGTTTGCCACGGCGACCTGTATCTCCGAGGAGGCGGAGTTTCCGGCGGCGTCGGTCAGGATAAGCGAAAGCTCATAGAGCCCGTCGGGGAATCTTGCCTCCGGTCCGTTCTCTCCGGTGATAACGGACAGAGTATCCCAGCGATAGGTCCTCACGTCCTCGCCGCTTCCCGCAAGCTCTGCCCAGGCGCCCTCGTCGAGAGTGAAGCGCTCCGCGGCGGGTATCACCGCGCCCGTGACCTCGTCGGTCGTCATGGGGCGGCAGTCGATGCGCCAGGATGAGATCGTGCCGTTATCCTCCGCGGAAACGGACAGCACGGCGGTCTCCCTCACCGTTTGGCTGCTTTCGAAGGCATATATCGCCGGAGCGGTCATGTCGAGCCCGGGTCCGCAGGTCTCCGCGTTCGATTCGGCGCTCTCGTTTCCGAGATCGTCCACGGCGGTCACGCAATAGCTCTTTTCAAGAGCGGTCCCGATCACGAAGTATGACGCCGCCGTCTCTCCGACGAGTCTGCGCTCATTGCCGGGAAGTATCTCATATACGCGGTACAGCGCGATGTCCTTCGGAACGGAAAGCATAGACCAGCGCAGCGTCACCGAAAGCTCCGTTTCCGCGACGCTGAGGGTCGGCTGACCGGGCGCGGCGTTGTCGGCAATATACGTCACCGTCGCGTCGGCGCTGTTCCCGGCGGCGTCCCAGGCGTACGCGCGGAAGCTGAGACTGCCTTCTTTTTTATATTCCGCCGTATTTACGGTCAAAGTGCCCTTTGCCGAGGAGCCGAGCGCGGTCTCGCTGCCGTCGTCGCCGATAAGGAAGAAATCGACGTGATCTACGCCCACGTTATCGGCGGTCAGCGGCGTTACCGTTACACTGCCCGAAACTCTCGTTCCCTCCGGCAGCGCAAAGCCGTTTATCTGAGGCGCGGCGGTGTCTCTTTCGGGGGAAACGGGCGAAGTGAGCTCGACCGGGACGCTCTCGGCATCCGCGTCGCTCACGGAGGTGACCCTGTACAGATACGCTTCTCCCTCCGTCACCTTGAGATCGGTATAGCTCGTCAGCGTCGTGGAGGCGATATAGCTCCACTGTCCCGTACCGGTCTTGCGGTAGACGTTGTATCTGGCGACGGTCACGGATCCGTCCTCCGCTTCCTGCCAGGAGAGCGCGACGCGCATCTGTCCCGCGGACGCGCTCAGAGCCCCCGGAGCTCCCGGAGCCTCGGAGGATATCTTCATAGAGCGAGTGACGGGTACCGAGACCCTGCCCGCTCCGTCCACGGCCATCGCGAGAAGCGTGTAGCTCCCGTCGGTCAGTCCGGAGATGCTCACGGATGTGTTCGCCGTGAGCTTCGCGGAGCCGTTCGCTGCCTGAATCTCGGCGGCGGTGATATAGCCTTCGTCTCCCGCGTCGGCCGGTTTATATCGGAATATGACCGAGCCGAGACGCAGATCGTCGCTCGCCTCGGCAACGAGCCTCAGCTCGCTGCCGACGCGCTGGAAGGTGAAAGAAGCGATCTCGGGATCCACGGTATCCGGCTGGGGCCTGCCCGCCGTCGTTTCGCTGAGCATGCCCTCGTTTCCGTACCGGTCCACGGCCGCGACGGCGTATGTGAATATGTCTCCTGCTCCGCCGGTCATGGAAACGGCCTTATCCGTATATCCCGTGCCGTAGACCCTGTCCGCAAGGAGGACGAGCTCTTCTCCCTCCCCGGCACGGTACACGCGGTACCATCCCGCTCCGGAGATCCCGTTCCACGAGAGTCTGATCTCCATGGGTCCGCTTTCCGTGTCCGGCGCCGCGGGAGCGTCGAGCCTTACGGGCACGCAGGTAAATACCGCGTCTGCTTCGGCTCCCGACCGGTCGCCGCGGAGCCTTATGCCGTGCTCTCCGGCCCCCGTTCCGCGGACGTAGCTCCAGTCGGCGGAAACGTTTCCGTCATCGTCGGCCCAGACCCGGAAAATATACTCATCCCCGTCAAGATAAGCCGTAACGCTCTCGCCGGCGCGGTAGCCGCTGCCGGTAACGTGAAGCAGGCTGCCCGGCACGGCGTTATCGCTCGGCGAAACGGCGACGGAGGTACTGAAATCGCCCTTCTCGGCGGAGGCCGCGGCGGCGTCGGCAAGACTCGATTCGTTGTTTACGTCGTCTGCCGCCGTGATCTTATATGAATACGTTACGCCGTCTTCGACGTCATAATCCGTCCATTCCGCCGTCTCCCCGTTCGTGATCTTAAGAGGCGACAGCGAGGTGATACAGCGATATTCCTCTCCCGCCGCGGAACGGTAGACGTAATAATATACAAGGTCCTTATCCGGACTCTTATTCCAGCTCAGGCGTATCCCGCCCGCCGCCGTTTCGGCCCGCAGGCCGCTTACCGGTGAAACGCGGGTATCGAACAGGCGCGTCGTTTCAAACGCCGCGGACTCGTTTCCGGACATATCGGAAATATAGAAGCGCAGTGTAAAGCTGCCGTTGCAGTCGTGCCCATACGACCTCAGCGCGTTCGAGTAATAACAGCTGCCGAAGGGAACGAACTCGCCGGAGCCGCCCGCGCTGATCTCGGCGCGCACGGAATACGGATCAAGCTCGGCGTTGTCCTCGGCGGCAATGCGGAAGACAACGTCCGCTCCGAGCTTTCCCTCCTCCGGATACACGGCGGTGATCACGGGGCTCTCATTATCCGCAATGGGCGTGCCGCTGCCCTCCGCCGGCGCGCTTTCGTTTCCGGCGAGGTCAAGAGCCGTGACGCGGATATGGCAGACCTTCCCCGGAGTCAGGCGGCGCAGAGTCACGCTCTTCTCGCCGGAGGAATAGTATACGGTCTGATAATCGCCGGTTTCAAAGCCCGGATCCTCGGAATAACGGACAAGGAAACGGTCCGCCGTCTCTCCGTTCTCGCCCGGAGTCCAGCTCCAGCTCACGGTAAGAGCTTCGGAGCTCTCCCTGACCGTGAGACCGATGACCGGAGCGGGGGCGGTGTTGTCGATATAATACCGCTGTTCCCTGCTTCCCGTAAGTCCGTCGGAGTCCGTGACGGTGACTCTGAGAGTGTATATGCCGTCCTCAAACGCCGCGGTATCCAGTTCAAAGTCCGCGTCAAAGTACGCAAGCCCCGAATAAGTTCCGTACCAGCTCGGCACGGGCCTTGCAAGCTCGGTGAATGCGCCGCCGTCCGGCGCTGCCTCCACAGTAAAGGATCTTACGTCCTGATCGTCCGAGGCATTTATCCGGACCCGTACGGCGTTTCCGCTGAGGATAGGCAGGGTCTCTCCGCCCATCCTGATGTAGTTGGTGTACGAGGCGTATACGGAGCCCGGCTCCGGAGCGTCGCTGCCGGACGCAAGGGCGCCGGTCGCCGGCGCCGAAGCCGCGCCGACGTTCCCCAGGCGGTCAGTGGCCGTGACGGTAAAGCTGTAGCTCCGTCCCGGGATCAGCGGGAAGCTTTCCGAGCGCATATCAAGCTCCAGGGAAGAAACTCCCGTAAGCACGGCAAGCTTCTCTTCTCCGCAGAAGACCTCGTAATACGCCACGTCGTCGTCCGCCGGAGGCGTCCAGTTGAGAGTGAGGCTCTGCTTTTTGGCCGATACCGTGAGTCTCGGAGCGGCGGGCGCGGTGCGGTCGAGCCGCACGAACGCGACGGCGATGCCTCCGGAAAGGATATCGGCCGCGACGATCTGATACCATCCGTCCGCGTATCCGTCGGGAAGCTCAAGCTCTCCCGTTATCTCTCCGCTTTCGTCGGCGGTCAGTCCGGCAGCGATGACCTCGCCCTCGAAGCTGAGTTCATACGCTCCGTCCGGAGTGAAATTGGCGCCTTCAAAATGCAGCTTGTCTCCCGGTCTCCCCTCCGCCGGGCTTTCTCTTATCGAAAGCGTGGGGCCGATCTCTTCTATCTCCACGGAGCCCGAGGCTCTGCGGAAGCTTTCCGAGCCGACGGCGGTCAGGGGATGCGCTCCCGCGACCGTATCGGCGGGAAGCGCATAGGTCACGCTTATGCTGCCGTCAGCCCCGGCAGTATGGGCCGACAGGCTGTCCGTAATATCTCTGCCGTCAAACCAGAAACGTATCGGTTCTCCGGGAAGAAATCCCTCTGCGGTGACGGAAACGGTGTTGCCGCCGTCATCGTTCATCACCGCTTCTACGGTCGGCGCGGGCGCGGCGACCGTGATCCCGGCCGTTTCCGCCGCGGCGTACATGACCGACGCGAAAGAAGCGGTGTGCACTCCCGGAGCCGCGCTGCCGCTCAGGGTAAAGCTGCCGCTGTCATCGGGAAGATAACCGTCAAAGGTCATAACGGCGTCCTCGATGCCCTCCGCTCCGAGCACGAAGCTCTCGCCCGGCTCCAGCGAAGCGGGATACGTCTTATTGAACGCCGGCGCGGAGGCGGTTATGCTCTTGCTGCCCACGATCCCGCACTCGGGATCAAAAACTTCCAATATATGCGTTCCGACCGTTCCGTTTGCCGGAACGGTATAGCTGCAGCTTCCGTCCTCGAGTACCGTATCCGTCAGCACTCCGTCCACAACGAGCCTCATGCCGCCGCATTCGCGGGATCCGCTGAGCCGAACGGCGACCGTCTCTCCCAAAACGACCGCGGAAGGAGACGCCGTCATTGTCGGAGAATATGACGCGGCAGGCACCGAAGCGTATCCGCGTTTATGTCCCGTCCGACCAACGACCGTGATATCCATGCTGCCCGTCATGCCCGCAGGCACGGAAAGGCTGACCGACGCTTTGCCCGTCCCGTCGGCGGTCACGGGCGCTGCCGTTCTGTTGTTCCAGTACACGTCTGCCGTTTCCCCGGCCGCAAGTCCGGTCACGGTGACGCTGAGCTCCTCTCCCCGCCGCGCGTTTCCGGCATAGCCGAGGCTGAGACCGCTTTGCGTGCCGCACAGGGCGATACGTTCGCTGCTGCCCCCTCGGGCGGTGAATACATATCCGTTCTCCGGGGCCTCGGTGAGCTTATTTATCGTAAATACCGCCACTCCGTCGGCTCCCGCATAGACGGTTCCGAGCCGTGAGCCGTTCATATTGAATTCGACGCTCTCGGAAGCGCGGAAACCGGTCGCCGTCAGCGTCAGAGCCTCCTCCGGCGTCGGAGTTTCGGGATAGCAGCTCAGCGCCTGAACACGGTCCTCGAGCATGACCGTGCCGACAGCCGAGCTTCCGCTCGAGCTGCCTCTCAGTTCGATGCCGTGCAGCCCCGGCGCTGCGTCATATCCGAAGCTGCGGCTGATCGACACGGGAGAATAGTTCCATGCTTCGGTCACGTATACCCCGTCGATATACAGCTTCACGTATTCGTTTGAAAAGCCCGTGCCCTCCACGGTAAAGCTCTGCCCGACGCCTACGCTTTCCGAGGAAACGCTCAGCGCGGGAACGTCGTGTGCAAGCTCCAGGCGCATTGACGCGCTCTTGCCCGTCGACGGCTGCAGCGCCGTCACGAGTACGGCCCCGACGTCTTTCGGGAAAACGGGCAGATTGAGCGATATGCGCTGCTCTCCGCTCGAGCTTATGTATGAGCCGGTCCCCTTTTCCTCGCCGTTTACAAAGAACTTCGTCTCGGCGGACGAGAAACCGGCCGCATAGAAGTACACGTATTCTCCGCTCTTCGGCCGCGCCTTGTCACAGCGAAGTGACGGCGCCGCGGCGGTGACGGTGATATCGGCGAATGCGGTCAGTCCCGTTTCCGGCTCCACCGCGCGCAGGGTGTACCTGCCGGGCGCCGGGTCTCCGAAGCTCGAAAGGTAGAAACTGCCGCTGTTGTCTTCATTGGCGTAGTAATAGATGTAATTGTATCCGCTTTCATCGCTTTCGTCGGGGTCGAGATGGAAATATACTGTTTTTCCGTCCGGGAAATTATCGATCGACGCCGTAAAGCTTCCGCCCCGCGGTATCTCGCTGTCCGAGAGCGTAAGCTCGGGGCTGAGATCGCCTATGGTAAAGCGCAGCACCGCGGTCACGCCCGAGGACTCTCCCACCGCGCGCAGGGTATGGGTCCCGCGGACTGTTCCCGCGGGAATGCTGACGGTCCGGGCCGCTTCTCCGTCGTCAGTTCTCGAATAGGTCCTGTAATCCTCGTCGCGGTCGAGATAAAACAGGACGTATTCATAGTCGCGGAAGCCCTTGAATTCCACCTGAAGGTCTTCTCCGACCGTCGGCTCCGCTATGAGCCGCAGCTGCGGGCTGTATTTGCCTGCCGTTCCCTTTACGGCGGCCGATTCGCCCGTATTCCCGCCCATATCCTCGGAGCGCACCTTGAACCAGTACTCGTCTCCGGGGGTAAGATACGAGTAGGAAGGATAGGAGTAGTACAGCTCCCCGGTGGAGCCCGCGAGGTAGTATTCCCCGTCTTCGCTTTCGGAATAATAAACGTTGTACTGCTTTATATCCGGGTCTGCCGGAGCGGTCCAGCTGATACGTATCCTACCCGGCGTCGGAGACGTTGTCACGCTGCCCGGCGCCGCAGGCGGGACGGCGTCCTTGGTAAAGGAGACGCTCCGGGTATCCGCGTTGCCGAAAACGTCCTCTGCCGTTACGGTAAGGGTATACTCTCCGTCCGGCAGAGCGGCGACGTCTGCTTTATATATGTAACTCCAGGTATAATCCGTCGGATACTCCAGGCCGTACAGCCACGGGCTGTTCTGCGGCACGTATTCCGTTCCGTCGGCGGCCGTGAACACGGCTTCGACCCTTCCGAGAGAGGTCTCGTCCTCAAGGAGCATTTCGATATTGCCCGTGCCGTTGATCACGTCGCCGTCGGAAAGATACCACATGTTTATTTCCGGCGCGTTTACGTCGGGCAGGGCGGCAACGGGACCGGTGATGACCATTTCACTGTTCATTCCCCTGCCCTCTTTTACGACTATGCCGTAATAATACGTTTTTGCAGCGCTCTCCGGGGTGAGGAAAACGTCCCCGTAGGAGCCGGAATAGTACCCCGCCTCATTCAGCACGTTCTCCGCCAGCGCCTCGGCGCTCTCGGCCCGGTATATGACGAAGCTGTCATAATATCCCGTCTCCGCTTCGCGCTGCCAGCTCAGATCTATCCTGCCGACTCCTGCCTGCGCTGCAAAGCCGGACACGGGCTGCGCGGGCGTATTGTCCACCGTGAATACCGGGGCGCAGGAAAGGTCATAGTCCTCCGTAAGCGCGTTCGGATCGACGGAGGGGTTGCCGACCTTATCATATCCGACCGCCGCAAGCCTTACAGATATCGGCCCCTCGGCGGAAAGCGGGACCGTTGCCGCCGTATTCCATACGAACGGCTCGCTGCTTGAATAATCGGCCCAGCCGACGCTTCCCAGGCGGGTAAAGCCCGTTCCCTCCCGCCACAGATATATATCCGCGTGATCCATGCCGCTTCCGCTGTCGTAGAAATTCCTGACCGTAACGGATACCGTACCCGCAGCGACGGTGTCCGCGCAGACTCCGCCGCTGTAATTTGAGGTATCGCACAGGAAGCGGCTGCCGTAGTCCGAGGCATAGGGAGCGTCGGCGTCGACGTTGAACGAGGCGTATGCTCTGCTGCTGCTCTCCCCGTTCAATACGGCCCACGCGTCTACGCTGCAGGACGACGTGATGTCGACCGGTCCGGTATACCGTGTGTCCTCGCCGTAGTCCACCCTGTAATACAGCTCCGCTTTATCGCTCGAATGGGTCAAAGTAAGCTGCGTATCGCTGCCGAACCATCCGTCGGACGGCTCGATAACGGGCTCCGAGACCGGGGCGCGGAAATATACGCAGCTCTCGGCACTCCTCGCGCCGTCTTTCTCCGCCCAGGCGTATACGTACTTATAGCCGCTCACCGTGAACGGGCCGGTATACTCCGTCCCGCTGCCGTAATAGTCTGTTCTGTAATAGATCGTGCAGCCTTCCTCGGGCGCGGTGATGCTGACCTCAACCTCGTCGGTATATTCCGTGTCCGCGTCCGGAAGGATGATCGGCGCGGCAAGTCCCTTTGCTATCGACAGCTCGTATTTCTGGGCGACGTAGCTGTAATCATTCCGTTCCCAGGCTATTTCAAGACGGTATGTACCCTCGGCAAGCTCTGCCGAGCATCTGTACGCGCCGTCCCTCCCGTCCGAAACGTCGTCAAAGGTCGCTGCGGTCTCTCCGTCCGCGTCGTAAAGGGTGACAAGATAGCTTAAGTAGTAGTTTTTATCCGGACAGCTTACGTTGAACTCATACGTTCCCGCCCGGGCGACGTTTATCGCAAAAGCCTCGTCATATCCGGAGAAAAGCATGCCGCTCTCGTTAATGACGGAGGACGGATCGACCGTCAGAGTCTTCGGGGCCGAGACCACGTAGCCCCTCGAAGAGCAGTTTATTCCGTATCCGGCAAGCTGATTGTTTGAAAACACGTTTCCGATCGGATCGTACGCCTGCGCGTTTATGAACATGTCGTGATCCACCGTCAGAGTGAGCGTGCTGCCCTCTGCTGCGAGGGCGCCGGATTCCGGAGCTGTGTTTATGTCGTTAAGGACGTAGTAAAGCACGGTCCCGGGCTCGCCGGTCACCGTTACTTCGGTCGCCCCGTCCAGCAGCACCGGCGTATAATACCCGTTCGAATAGTCGGGATCCGGCGAATACGACGGGCGGCGCGGAGGCGGAGTGCCTATTTCAAAACTGCGGGCATCAACGTAGCTGCAAAGCCCGTCCGCGTTCACGGACATAAAGGATAGGATCACGGCGTCGCCGGTATCGCCGGTCACGGTGATCGGGCCGGTATACACCGTACCGTATTCCAGCATGGAAAAGAAGTCATGGTTTTCCCATCTGCTGCCGAGGATATAGTATATCGTACAGCCCTCTTCCGCGGTGAGCGTCAGGACGCTGCCGCTTGCTATTATCCACTCATCATCTGCTATGCCGCAGTACGGCGCGGCGACCTCCTCCGCCGGGGCATACCATTTCCGAATGATCGGACTCGTTACCGTTCCGAAATCCGTTTCGATCTGCGCGTATGCGCCTATGCCGCATTCGCCGCGGATCACAGGCGGATCGGCGGGGTCATAAAGCGTATACGCTCCTCCTTCGCCGTAGCCTTTGCTGAACGTATAATAAACGTCAGCGCCTTCGGGGATATTTATGAACGTCAAAGTGAAGGGGGCGGTAAAGCTCTCTTCCTCATATTCGAATTCCGGAGCGTCGGCGGCCTTCCATGCGGCGACGGCAAGCTCGACGTCTTCCGTATATTCGCCGTTCTCAAATTCGACATAGCTGCTGGTTTCCGAAACAGTGACCGTATATTCGCCCGGCTCCTCCGCGAAGAAAAACGCGTTGGGCCAGTTAAAGCTCCAGGACCCGGACTCTCCCCCCTGCATTTCCCAGATGCTGAGGCTGACCTGATCACAAGCCGTCTCCTCGCCGCTTTCGTCCGAAATGGAGTAATTAAAAGAGAAATTCATGTTCGCAGAGCTTTCCGAAAGCAAGGCAAAGCCCAGCGCGTAATTGCCCGCCGTAAAGCCTTCCGCGGGTATAGTGAGGGTAAACCCGCGCTCAGCAAGGTCAAATCGCGTCCACTGACCGCCCTCGGGACCCGGCAGCAGCGGAATGCTCAAAGTCTCCGGCTGTCCGTCGTCTCCGTCGGGAACGCTTCCTCCCCTCACGGGAGCGCCGTTCATTTCGGACGCGTCGGCGCCGCCGTCCGGATCCGCGGACGGCTCAAGCCCGACCTGACCGCTTTGCTGCGGCTCGTCCTCCGAACCCGCGGCGCTTGCCTTCGGCAGGATAAGCTCCGTCTGCCCGAACAGCATTACCATGGCGAGCAGTATTGCGAGAGCGCGTTTCATCTTCTTTAATTCGATACTCATTGCGGTATCCTCCGGGATATCATTGAACGGTCTGTATTGTGCTGACTTAAAAACAGTCGCGTTTATATTCCACCGATTTTAATATTACCACAGATACGGCAAAGTTCAACGCCGTTTATCCCGCCCCGCTTCTTTTCGTCAGGTGCAACATTTATTCTGTCCTTTTTTTGTGTATTTTGCTTTTATGCGCGTAAAATCACGACGATTCCCGCAGCGCAAACAATCCCCGCAATAAATGACGGGGCCGGGTCCGCGCCCTACTCCGTCATTTGCCGCCGGAGCCATAAACAGGGCGCGTTGCAAAATAGCGCCGAATGACAAAAGCACCGGTCGAATCCCAAAAAGGACTTGGCCGGTGCTTCTGTTTGCGTTAGAATTTTTGTGTGATGAAAAACATAACGCTGAAAAACAACTGAATAAATCCACATTTGACGCCGGGTTGGGCCCGGGGTCGGTGTGGTTGTACACAAAAACGGGAGATTTGCGGCTTTTTTCCACACTCTCCCGGTTTTCCTATCCATATTTTGCCAAAGAAAGAGGCCGCTGCAAAATTCACATTTTGCAACGGCCCCCCTTGCGTCTTGTTGTTTGGGGTTTAGCGGCATCTGCCGAAATTGTTTGGGGTTTTTAAACAAATAACTTGAAAATCAGTGATTATTTGTATATACTTCGGATATAGAAACATAGCGGCAGGACATGACGGGATGTCGCCCGTCATGCCTCTATGATGAGTGCACAACCACTCAACACAACAGGCGTTATGCGTCTGCACCGTAGGCTCATTATACCCTTTTACACGTTTTTTTTTGCAACAGTCGGTGTATTAAGGATATAAGAGCAATATTGTGTTACGCTCTGATTTTGTCAGGCGGTGTTGAGCTATTTCACTCAGCACCGCTTTTTGGGTTTCTTAGAGATCTCGCGGGGCAAAACCGCTCCGCGAGATCGTTGAAAAAGCTGTGTTTAATTGCCGGACGAATAATCAAAGAAACGAATCGCCGGTAGGTATCCACAAAAAAAGAAAAGAGAGATAAAAATGGCAAATATTGCAAAGTCAATCGTGTTCGGCTGGAAAACAATCGATAAAATACGGGTCAAAAATAGCGGTAAACGGTTGGTGATTTCTTATGAGGCTGTCGGCGACCTTGTGCAGATGCTTGCATGGTTAAAAGCATATAAGGCAGCGTCAGATACCCCTTTGGCTGTCCTGACCACAAAACCGCAGAGTCCGTTATTCCGGCTATACAAAGACTCATATGATGAGCTTATACCAATAACAAGTGAGCAAAAAGAAATCATTGTTGATTTTTTTAAGACAGATTTGGGTCAACTGTATCGTACAAAATATCCCGAAGTACTGTGTCTGTGGTATACAACAAATATTCGGACGAGTGTAATCAGAAATACATCTACAATGACATTTTCGGAAATCTGTAAGGCTGTGCTGCACCTGCCAATGTCCGAAAAAGCCACTGAGCTTACTATAGGAGCGGAGAAAGCTGAATATATCGCAGATCTGATTGATAAAGAAATTATCGACCCGGGACATACGGTTATTATTAATCCTTATGCGAAAAGCTGTGTCGGAACTCCGATTGAATTTTTCGGCGAGGTCGCTTATGAAATAAAAAAGCGAAACTTCAAACTTATCAGCAGCACTGTCGGCAGTCAGAAACCTGTTGAGCATACTCAGCCGATGGAGTTCGACCTTTGCGAAGCGGCTGCTCTTTTTTGCTCATGTGGGCACGTAATCGGGGCGAGAAGCGGATTCCTTGATTTAGCGGCTCAATGCTCTTGCAAGATAGCGGCTGTTGATAATGACATATATGAATATTCGGACTTTTATAGAATTGAAGGTTGGGGAAAGAAAAACTGTAAAACATTTCATTGGAACAGAACTGCAAATGATAAAATCGTCTCTGAAATTGTCGAATATATTACCGACGAAAGAAACGGGGAGAGTGAGTAATGGACTTAAACTATATTATTGTACAAGCCGGCGGACATGGAACACGGATGCAGGAACTTACAAATAATAAGCCGAAGGCTTTGGTCCCAATCAATAATCTCCCGATGATTTTTCATTTGTTCAGAAAATATCCAAGAAAAAAATACATTGTGATAGGTGACTACAAGTACGATGTTCTTGAACGATACATGGCGGAATTCGCGGATGTAGATTACCGAATGGTTTGTTCATCGGGTCACACCGGCACGTGCGCAGGACTGTCTAAAGCCCTTGAATACATTCCGAACAATGAGCGATTTATGCTTATATGGTGCGATCTTGTTCTTCCGGATGACTATAAGTTTCCAAACAGCGCAAATAATATCATAGGTATTTCCAAAAATCTTTCATGTCGATGGAAGTATGAAAATGGAGCCTTTTCAGAGGAAAAAAGCGATCAGCATGGCGTTGTCGGCCTTTTTATCTTAAAAAATAAGGAAGAAATTTTGAATAATCATGGAGGTTTGCCTGAAGACGGCGAGTTTGTCCGATGGCTGAGCAACAGCAGTATCGAATTTGAAGAACAACCTCTTCAAGATCTGAAAGAATATGGACTTTACAGCGAATGGGACAAGCTTCCCAAAATGCGCTGCCGTCCGTTCAACAGAATAACAGATAAGGGCGATATAATAATCAAGGAAGGGATTGACAATCAAGGACGATTATTGGCCGTTCGTGAAATTGCATGGTATAAGAAATTGCAGGAGCAGTCGTTTGAGGCCCTTCCCACCGTTTATTCGTTTTCACCGCTTTCCATGGAGCATATTGACGGGAAAAACATATATGAATACACCGAACTGTCTCCGGAACAAAAAAATAATATTCTTGAGAAGCTCGTAACATGCCTTCGGCGTGTCCATGGCATCGAAACGGCTCCATACGATGAAGAAAGCTATAAAGAAGCATATCTTGGAAAAACTTATGAAAGGCTTAAAAAGGTCCGAAATCTTGTGCCGTTTGCAAATGATCCGACGGTAAAGGTGAATGGAAAGGTATGCAGAAATATATTCTATTGCAGAGATGAAGCAGAAAAACTCGTTATGCAGTATGCCCCAAAAGAATTTGTGCTTATTCACGGGGACTGCACTTTCAGCAATATTATGCTCAGGCATGACACCGAGCCCGTGTTGATTGATCCGCGAGGTTATTTCGGAAAAACCGAATTTTACGGCGATGTCGCATATGATTGGGTAAAACTGTATTATTCTCTTTTCAGCAATTATGATCAGTTCAATCTTAAACGCTTTAGATTGAACATATACGAGAATGAAGTGGAATTGAGCATTAATTCCAATAATTGGGAGGATATGGAAGAACGCTTTTTCGAATTGCTTGACGGAGAAGTGACGCGCCGACAGATGAAAGTTCTCCTTGCTCTTGTATGGCTTAGTCTTACTACATATGCGTGGGAGGATTATGATTCCATTTGCGGCGCATTTTACAATGGTTTATATTATCTTGAAGAAGCGTTGGAAATGGAAAGCGCCTACTATTATTTTGATTCGACAATGGATAAGTTGAAGAATGCGTTGAAAGGTGTATCAATGGCTGAAATGGATAGGCTTATTGCCGATTGCGAGAACACTTTGAAATCAGGCCACAAAATAATTGCCTCGGGGTTGGGTAAGAATGTGCCCATTTGTGAAAAGTTTGAGGGGACTATGCTGTCTGCCGGATTGGACGCACGATTTCTTCATACCAATTCAGCAGTTCACGGAGATTTGGGGATGGTTAAATCCGGTGACCTTGTTATCATACTCACAAAAAGCGGTAGCACTGCTGAGTCGGTATATCTTGCAGAACAACTGCGAAAACGTGAGGGAGTCAGTATTTGGCTCATGAGCTGTAACGAGAGAGGGACACTATCCGAAACGATGAAAAAGAAAATCATCGTCCCTCTCGAACATGAAGGCGATCCATGGAATATTATGCCGAACAATTCGACAACTCTTTTCCTGATTATTCTTCAACAGCTTGCCATGCAGTTGATAAAACGAATGGGAATCACGCTTGAGATGTTTAAACCCAATCATCCCGGGGGTGCGATAGGAGTGAAATTGCAGCATGGATGATCTGGTACTATCAACTCTCGGACATACATGGATTATTGATCTTGACGGAACAGTAGTAAAACACAACGGGTATAAAACCGAAGGAGAAGATTCCCTGCTCCAAGGGGCGGGAGATTTTCTGAGCAGTATTCCCGAGAATGATATGATTGTGTTCATAACATCCAGGACTGATCAATATAGGGAATTGACGGAGATTTTTTTAAAAAAGCACAAAATAAGATATGATTACCTGATATTCAATGCGCCGTATGGAGAGAGAATTCTGATAAATGACAATAAACCGAGTGGGTTGAAAATGGGGATTGTTATTAATACTCAACGGGATCAGTGGTGTAAAATCGCTGTAAAATACGATGATTTGCTCTGATGGATTTTTGAACGTTGTTTCATCCTCCCCGCCGTGCTGCATCGCAAGTGATGATGTGAAAAATTGGGCTTTTGTGAAGGCGCGAGGCGGTAAAAAGTATCCCATCCGGCGCCGAGCCGTACTGCACCTGAAAAACCGGATTTTCCCGATGCAGGCGAATTAAAGCGCCGGAATGGGTGAATTTAGTTGAAAAAGGATTATTGAGAAATAACCCCCGAAAACAAGGAATCGAGGCGGCTGAAAAAAACAGCCGCCTCGGTCACTTGTTTGAAGAAAAAAAGCTTTATACTGCGCTTTTTCGCGCTTTATCTCTTGCTCATGGGCAGGTAGGGCGTGGGCTTGACCGCGGCGCGGTAGGCGGGACGGATTATGCGGTTGCAGGTCGTCGCCTCCTCGATGCGGTGAGCGCACCAGCCGGCTATGCGCGCTATGGCGGACAGCGGCGTGAAAAGCTCCTGAGGTATGCC
>JAEEGK010004858.1_pt1 | contig 32759 bp, 27 predicted proteins | sample 8958771 | NCBI WGS metagenome assembly JAEEGK01 (sample SAMN16246547, study PRJNA631951) | gut metagenome | biome: gut microbiome; feature: rumen; material: SC-attached | host: Bos | place: Iran: Karaj | collected 2018-10 | reverse complement strand
ACATTGGATCACCGTTCTGTGACCCACAAACTTTCTGATATACTCAATGTATCCGCTCATGTATCTGCCTGTTATTCCTCCCTGTACTTCAGATCTATTACCATGAATCACTCATTTTGCCACGATCATTCTATATCAAGTTCCTCGCCGGGTTCCAAAATGATCCTTCCGTTTGCATTAAAGCTTTCGGCCACTTTCCGGTCGAAACCGTTCCCCTTGTTGGCAGGGATCATGTGATAAGGTATGCTGTGCTTCGCACCGATCAATTCCGCACATTCACTTGCTTCCTTAGTGTCCATGTTGTACACTCCGTCGCAGCAGAGAAAAGCATAATCCAGCTCTCTTTCCGCCATATGATCCATATCCTTCGTTTTCGAAGTGTCTCCCGAAAGATACAGCGTTGCGCCATTTGAGAAGGTCAAAATGAATCCCACGCAGTCCTTCACATTGTGGTTTCTGTTGTAGCCTGCTTCAACCGTCTCAACTTTCACATATCCCAAGTCAAAGCTCTGATGTGTGCCGTCCTTAAGCGCTTCCTTGTATGTAATGGTTTCACACTCGGGATTCTTTGTCTTTATCAATTGAGTCTGAGTGTGATCGGAATGTCCGTGGGTGATCAGTATCAGATCCGCGGGCACGTCATAGCCCTCTCCCATAAATGGATCGACGTAGATCGTCTTTCCTTCCGCTGTGGTGATCCTGATGCTTGCATGTCCCTGATACAAAAGCTTTGCTGCCATAATCTCCTCCTTTTCTTCCGGAACCGGCGTCGGTGTGTTCGTCGGCGCAGATGTCGCCGTCGGTGTAAATGTCGCAATCGGTGAAGGTGTATTCGTTGCCGTCGGAGTGGGTGCTTCTGTCGTCATAGGCGTCGCCGCAGCAGTTGGCGTAAGCGTACCCGCAGCCGCAGATGTAGCTGCAGCCTCTGTCTCCGTTTTCTCTTTTCCGCATGCCGTCATGAAGATCGTCATACAGGCATATATCATCATGACCCTTTTTGCTTTTTTCAGCCTCATGCTTCCTCCCTTAACCCATTCCGAAGATGCCCTTTTTGCTTACTATAACATACCAATTATCACTTCCAAAAACAACCCCAAATCAATCCTTCATTTCTTTATCTCAGTCCGTCTTTCGTCAAAGTGTAGGTCTTTGTACACACCTCCTCAATAAACTTCCTGTCGTGGGAAATGCTGATGATCGCCCCCGGAAACTCTGAAAGAATTTTTCTGATCACCGGTCCCGAAAGAGGTGAAAAGTTTCTTGTGGGCTCGTCGAGGATCAGTACATTAGCATCGGACAAGCTCATTTTTAGGAGCAGAACCTTGGCTTTCTGCCCGCCGGAAAGCTCTCCTATCGCATGATCCATCTCATCCGCCGTGTATTTTAAAGCGCCGAGATAGGTCCTTATCTTCGTCCTTTCCGCCTTTTCCCCCGTTTTATCAAGAAAATCAACCGTTGAAAGCGCGGGATCCAGCAGGTCTTCGTAATTTTGCGGCATATACTGCGCCCGTATGTCTGTCCTCGCCAAAAGCTCATCCGCGATCTTCTTAAGAAGCGTTGTCTTCCCCGCTCCGTTTGCCCCTATCAGGCATATCTTTTCACTGCCCCTCACCCTTAAGAAAATGTCCTTTGCCAGCACCCGCGATCCGTCCGGAGTTTTAAGCTCGTCCAAAGAGAATTCCAAAACAGTCTTTCCCGCAGGCATTTCCGCATTCTTGCCTCCCAGCCTGAAGAATATCGCTTCTTCCTGTTCAGGCATCTCGGTCATGTTCTCATCCGCTTTTTCGAAGCGTTTACTCATGGATTTTACTGTATGCATTTTGTCCTTAAGATTACGCGCCGCCTGCATCGGATCGGCAAGATCAGCTCTGTTAGCGTGATTGACAGTCTTTTGCGATCGCTCCACCTTTTGCAGGAGCTTCCTGTATTTCTCGTCTCTGAGCCTTTTCTCCCTTTTGTCATTAAGTGCTTTCTGCTCCTGCTTCTCAAAGGCATCCGCCCTTCTGTTCAGGTAGTTTTTGTAACTGTCCCTTACCACCGAGTACCTGCTCTTGGTCTTTCTTTCTATCTGCTCGATGTGGATCACCATGTTCGCTGTATTTTCGATAAGGGTCTCATCATGGGAAATAAAGAGTACGATATGGGACCATTCATTGATCAGTTTTTCCAGCAGTTCCAATGTGGCTATATCAATGTCATTTGAAGGCTCATCAAGAAGAAGCACCGTGGGCCTGTCCAGGAGTATCCGCATCAGCTGTGCCTTTACTTTCTCCCCTCCCGATAAACTCTCCATGATCTGATCGCTGTAAAAGAAATCGGATTTGAGTCCGAAATCGGATGCCAAGTCTGCCAGTTCCCCCGGCGCTGCGTCATGAAAGAACGCTCCTTCACAAAAATACTCGTAAACTGATTTTTCCCTGTCGCTCTCCGGCAGTTCCTGGGTGAGATAGCCCATGATCTCATTATTCAGGATCCTTTCTCCCGTGCATTCCGTATAGGTCTCCGCCATTTCAGGGTCGAAGATCCACTTCATCAGCGTGCTTTTCCCATTTCCCTCTTCTCCGATGATCACTGCTTTATCCCCGTCGTTAAGCGTCATATTAAGATTTTCGATGATCACACGCAGATCCTTCCTGTGAGTGATCGTAAGATTCTTTATCTGGAACATATATGCCCTGCCTTTCGTCCCATTGAGCGATCATGTTTTTGCCGCAGTTGCCTGCAACAGCATGACGTTCAAACAAAATGAGCCTGAATGCATACGCAAACAGACTCACACAATGATCCTATATTTAACGACGGAGCTCACACGGGCGCCGAACGCAATCGTTTCTGACCATAGGAAGAAATGCATGATGTCGGTTTAAGCGTACACAAATGAACTGCCGTCGGCAGCTGACTCATTACCATGTGTTCACCTAAACATGATCATCTGATTATCATTCCTTCACCTATGCGCAAAGCGCTCCTTTCATATGTTATGATGATATTAGCACATTACAACGCTGAACGCAACACAAAAAGAACCGTCTTGAAATCATGCCCTGTCCTCAAAGGTTCACAAATGCGAATATTTGTATTAAAATAAGAGCGGAGGTGTTTTTATGGGAATCTTAGCAGGATTTATGGTACCCCACCCGCCCATGATAGTGCCCGAGGTGGGGCGCGGCAGTGAGGAACAGATCATTGAGACAACGAAGGCATATGAAAAGGTGGCTCGTGAGATAGCGGAGCTTGCTCCGGACACCATCATCATCACCAGCCCCCACACTGTCATGTACGGAGATTATTTTCACATTTCGCCCGGTATGAAAGCTGCGGGAAACTTTGGGGATTTTCGCGCACCGAGCGTTTCTTTTGACGAAACCTACGACACGGAGCTGGTGCAGAAGATCACAAGCATAGCAGACGCTCACCACTTCCCCGCCGGGACTCTCGGCGAGCGCGACAAGCGCCTGGATCACGGGACGATGGTGCCTCTCTACTTCATCCGAAAGCACCTGAAAACCGCCAAGATCGTTCGCATCGGGCTTTCCGGTCTTTCCCTCCCGGATCATTATCAATTAGGCATATACATTCAAAACGCCGTCAACTCTCTTGGCCGTAAAGCTGTCTTTGTGGCAAGCGGAGATCTTTCGCACAAACTGCAGTCATACGGTCCCTACGGCTTTGCTCCCGAAGGTCCGATTTACGATGAGCGCATCATGGATGTTGCAAAACGAGCCGCTTTCGGTGAAATGTTCGATTTCGATCCGACCTTTTGCCAAAAAGCTGCCGAATGCGGTCACAAATCCTTTGTTATAATGGCAGGCGCATTTGATGGCATTAAGGTTTCATCGGAAGTCTACTCCCACCAGGATGTTACGGGTGTGGGCTACGGTATAGCTTCTTTTTATCCCATAAAAGGAAACGGAAATGAGCCTGACGAAGACAGAAGATTTTTAAAAATACTGGCAGAAAAAATAGATAAAGAAAAGGCTGTCGCGGATCCATATGCCCGGCTTGCCATGTTTTGCGTTGAAAATTACGTAAAGTTCAGGAGAAAAGTGAACATACCCAAGGATCTTCCGGATCAGCTGCGTGAGGCGCTTCCCGCAGAAATCTTTAAAAGACGGGCCGGTGCTTTTGTTTCGATACATAAATGCGGAGATCTGCGTGGCTGCATCGGAACGATCCTGCCCACAACCAACTGCATAGCTCAAGAGATCGCAAACAATGCGGTCAGTGCGTCTTCAAGGGATCCGCGCTTCGAAGCGATCACAGAAAATGAGCTTAAGTTTCTTGATGTAAGCGTGGACATTTTGGGAGAGCCTGAGCCCATAGAGAGCCTTGAAGAACTGGATGTGAAAAGATACGGCGTGATCGTTACCTGCGGTATGAAGCGGGGGCTTCTGCTTCCGGATCTTGAGGGCGTGGATGATGCAGAAACACAGGTCTCGATCGCCATGAAAAAAGGCGGTATCACACCCAACGATAACTATTCATTGGAAAGATTTGAAGTTGTAAGACACAAATAGGAGAAAAAATGCCCCGTTGCGAAGTGTGTTTCAGACATTGTGAAATAAAAGAAGGAAATTTGGGATTTTGCCTTGCAAGAACGGCAAAAGGCGGAAAGGTTACGGCTGCAAACTACGGCCGGCTCACGGGGATCGCTTTGGATCCGATTGAGAAAAAGCCTCTTGCCCGCTTCTGTCCCGGAAGCAGGATCTTGTCGGTGGGCAGCTACGGCTGTAACTTGCGCTGTCCTTTCTGCCAGAATTCCGAAATCTCATGGGCGCCAAACGTTAAAGGTTTTACAGACTCCATGGCAGAAAATGTGCGCTTTGTGGCGCCTTCGGAATTGGTCTCCATCGCCGAAAGATACGTTGAAGCCGGCAACATCGGCGTTGCTTTCACTTACAACGAGCCTCTGGTCGGATACGAATACATCCGTGACACCGCAAAGCTTGTTCATGAAAACGGCATGAAAAACGTTCTGGTTTCCAACGGTACCGCAACTCTTCCCGTACTTGAAGAGATCCTGCCCTTTATCGATGCCATGAACATAGACTTGAAAGGCTTTACGGACCATTATTATAAAGATGTCTTAGGCGGGGATCTTGATATGGTCAAAAGCTTTATCAAAAGAGCGGTAAAGGACTGCCATGTGGAGCTCACAACTCTTATAATTCCCGGCGAAAATGACAGTGAAGATGAAATACGTGAACTGTCCTCCTGGGTGGCTTCCTTAAAAGACAAAAAAGGAAACACGATCGGAACCGAAATTCCTCTTCATGTTTCCAGATTTTTTCCGAGATTTAATATGCTTGACCGCCCCGCGACGGATGTTTCCAAAGTCTACGGGCTCGCGGAAGTTGCCCGCAAGAGCTTAAGATACGTTTATACGGGTAATTGCTGAGGCGAGGGGCAAAAATGACACCATAACCTCATCCCAAAAGGGTCATTCCCGTTACTTCAGATACTTATTTCGATACCATACAATGTCCCCTTTAATAGTCTTTTTACGCTTCAGATTACCATGACTGTCATATTTGTACCATTCCTCACCTGAGATGCCCGAATTACCGGTCTTCTTAAAACTTATTTTTCTTCCGTTCGCGTCATATGCGTATTCGAGCCTGTCGCCACGAGATGTTTTCTCTAAAACTTCATTACCGTTTTCATCATATCCGTATTCTGTCCATCCGCCATCTTGTGATACGACCAGGATCAGCCTTCCGTTATCATCATACTCGTATTTCGTCAGCTTTCCGTTGGAATCCTCCCTGCAGATCAGATTTCCGTTTGCATCATATTCAAACCTGGTCCACTTTCCATTAGAGCCCTCTTGCCTGATCAGATTCTGCTTTTCATCATATTCATTTCTGTACGTAACAGTTCCGAGATTGTGTTCAAACTTTATCACATCTCCGTATTCATTGTAATCCCATTTTTCAACAGAGTCTTCAACGAATACCCTGAAGATCATATTTCCGTCCGAATCGTATTTAGTAACATTTTTTCCGGATTCCTCAACAAAAACGGCATTCCCATTTTCATCGAACTCGCGGTAATAGCGCAGGTTTTCTGCCCTTCGATAAACCAGAACATTGTTTTCGTCATAAACAGAACGCACCAGCGTGCCGTTCTCAATGCGCATGGTCTCTATCCTCTCAACCGCTATGGGAAGAGTAAGTAAACAAACAAGGATCATTAGGATCAGGAATGTTCGCGATGCAACCTTTCGGTTTTCTTCACTCACTTCTGCAGTTCCTTCGCTGACTGCCTCCCTCTCAAGTTTTTCTTCACCGTTAAGCTTTTTTTCCATCCTGCGGGCATATGCCTTCAGGAGCGTTCCGAGTCCGGCAAACAGAATGATGAAGAAGATGGCTGACATCCTAAAAAAAGAATTCTCATAATCCATTGCGGTAGTTCCCATGTCAAATGTGATATAGACCCCCAGGCAAACAAATGCTTTATTGTGATCAGCACCTGTTTCTTTTGCAATACGTTCCATATCCGGCAGTCCGTAGTACTTCCCGTACAAGACATCCTGAGCTATTTTTTCATATGTTCCTGCGGGTAATGTGATCACTCCGTTCACGGCTTCATCCTTTACTTTTTCGAAAATAAAGGACGGCATGACTGCCAACATTTTTTCACCGGTTTCTGTTTTAATAACATAGACATTGATCGTGTATCCGAATTTCTTAAAGATGGTCTTAAAATCGAACACACTGTATCTGGTATAATTGGAAAACTTAGGAATTGAGTACTCTCCTGTGTCCTCTATATCATTTACTCCCACTTTAATGTTCACGTACTTGGATGCAGTGTCTTCGGGGCCTTCCATAACTTTAGTTATGTTTTTATCCACAAGCTTTTTCGCAGCCTTTTTTTCGCCCGCAACAGATGCAATGTTCAGGCCTGTAACTCCCAGTGCACCGATCACAAAGGATCCTATCATGATAAGGAGCATAAGCAAAACCGAGTTCCTTATCTCTTTTTTCTTATTGACATCATCACCATACCCGGCAGCAAAAATGCCCAAAAGCACCATAAATAAAATGAGCCCGACAAGACCTACCACCGTCATGGTCAGAATGATCGCCATCGGATAAGATGTTTTTCTGTACAAAACATATGCCTGCAGGAGGCTGAGTCCGCAGATTGGAAAAACCACACTGCCGATCTTGAAGAGTTTGGCCGTCTTAGCACTCTTCATAGCGGCAAATTCAAGATAACCGATGCAAACATAATAAAGCTTCACAGGTAATAAGATCGAGATCACGATCACAGACACAATAATAAGCCGGCTATATGGATCCAAAACCAGCACCTTAGATATTACAAAGATCATATAGAAAAATAGCAATACTACCTGGATCAACGTCGCCTTATAAAAGCAATACTTTCTTACCTTAAAGGTGTTTTCCGGATCATTCTGTGTGACTTTGTTTCCTTTTTCCAAAACAAAGTAAGCTATCGCTTCAAAGATACAAGCCAGACCGAGACAGATTGCAGTCAGAATACCTTCGTCACTTGTCATTCGCTGAAAAATGCCGCAACCGATTCCGCCGACAAATAAAAACAGCTGTGACATAATGAGCCACTTTGATCCCAGCACCAAAAAGTTCGCTAACCTATTCTTTTTCATAATCATCCCCTACGGACCACCTTTTCCCACTCCCCCCTTGGGATGGAAAACGCTCCGTTTTTCCTTTCAACATGTAATATATCTTAAATCACAGGATAAAGCAAGCGCCGAGAGCAGAAAAGGTCATAAATACTTTGCGGTATCCTCAAGCGTAAAATCGAGGCTGTCATTGAACTCTCAGTCCCGCTATAAGTCCCCTTACCGTGTCTTCGATGGTGGCGTTTTCCTCAGGGATCGTGATGTCCGCAAACTCTTCATAGAGCTTCACTCTTTCGTAGTACATATCCTCCACAGTCTCACCGTTTCTGAGCACCACACCGCGCTCTTTGACTTCCTTCAGGCGCTTGAAGAGCTCCTCTTTTTCGACCTTAAGATAAGCAACCTTTGAAGATCTTTTAAGATACTCCATTGCTTCTTTACTGTAAACCGCACTGCCACCGGTAGCAATAACCGTGTTTTTTACATCGAGGCTTAGTAGTGCCTGTTTCTCACACTCCATAAAGCCATCGATCCCACGATCTTCAATGATCTCACAGAGCCGCGCCCCTTCCCTTTGCTGGATCACAATGTCCGTATCCACAAAATCCATACCCAGGATCTTGGCTGCGATAACTCCCACCGTGCTTTTGCCCGATGTGGGCATTCCTATTAAAACAACATTACTCTTTTCCATTTCTTCAAGCCCTGCCATTATCTGTCACTTACGAAATCCTCTCTCATGGGATTAAAGATATCCAGCAGAACACCTTCCTCAAGGCACACACACCCATGCTCAACACTGTCAGTCTTAAGCATTGTGTCCCCCGCAGACACGATCTTCTTCACCCCGTCTATCTCAAACTCAAATCTTCCGCTCACAACGTAAGTGATCTGCGTGTGGGGATGATGATGCAGCGCCCCGACAGCCCCTTTCTTAAATGTATTTTCAACGCACATAAGGTCCTTACTGTAAGCAAGAACCCTTCTCACCACGCCGTTTCCCTGATCCTCCGGCTTCACATCGTCATGAAACACCCATCTCTCGTTTATCATCTCTTTCGTCCTTTCTTAAAACAGATCCAGCATGCTGTCCAGGTAGATCTCTTCCCTGACCTTAAGCTGCCACTCCGGCTTAGTCATGTAATACAGCAAAAATTCCAACACCACCGCGCTTCCCAGGCTCCGCCCCTCTATCTTGAATTGGGAAAAGCCCATAGGGGCATATGTTTTCTCTATGTCTCCGATCCCGATAAATCCCGGATTTTTCATGGCCTCCGAAAAGCGATAACCCTTGTTTCCTTCGGGAGCTTTGCACACATGCTCCGGACAGCCTTCCCCGAGGCTCTTCCTGCTCACATTTTCGTAGCAGGCTTTTCTGTCTTTGCATCCAAAAAAGCAGCACTCATTGCAGAGAAATTCCGTTTTGTCCTTTTCTTCCCGCGTCAATGATTCAAGCTTACGAAACTCTTTATTCAGCCTGAAGTCGGGCACTGCAAACCTGAAATCCGGTCGGTCCAGTTCTTTCCTAAACTCCTCAAAATCCGTGATCACTTTGGTGGTGGAAGAAACAAAGTAGAACGCGGGATAATGCTCCTTTATATGCCTCATCAAAAGATCCGAGCATATGATCACTCCGTTTTCCAAGCTCCCGTTGTGTTCAAAGAGCCTGCACAAGGCATTGCATTTCTTATCGGAAAGATGCTCTTCTCTGATCAGGGAGTTACTGAAGGTTAGTCGGGCCGAGATTCCATATGCCCGCATGAGCGCAGCCACGTCTTCAGCCCTTTCGCTGCCGTACCCCACTCTTCCTCCGCCCCAGAGGCAGTCTGCAGGAGCGCCGTACACAGAGCCGATCTCGCAGTCGTCATAAAAGTACTCTCTGTGTTCACGGTAGAGTTTCAGGAAAACTTTATACAGTTCGTAAAATTCAAACAAACCCGGAAGGTGATAAAAGATCTTCATTTTGCGCCTTTACTTTTCTTTAAACCCATATCATTTTATCATAAACCGCGCTCAAATCAAGGGTACTGTCCTTCATCTTTGCTGTTTACAAAATCGAAAAAGGAAGCTACAATATTGTGCTGATCATAAGATTTGGAGAAAACACATGAGTATTTCCATCATATTACAACAAATGGGCGTTATCTGCCTGCTGGTTGCCATCGGCATCATCCTTGAAAAGAGAGGCGTCATCGACACTCTGAGTTCCAAAAAGCTGTCCGCCATCGTGGTGGATGTTTGTAATCCTGCCCTGATCCTGGCATCCATCCTCGGCGGAAACATAACCGCAGGCCACAAAGACCTGATCTATGCCGCTGTTTTGGGCATAGCTTTTTATGCTCTTCTGGTGATCCTGGGGTATCTGATCCCCCGGCTTCTCCGTGTGGCACCCGACAAAAGAAAGTTCTACAATCTCATGTGCGTTTACACAAACACCGGCTTTCTCGGGATCCCCGTCGCAAAAGCCATTCTCCCGCCCAACGCCATCATTTACGTTATTGTTATCAACATTTTTTACAGTCTTCTGTTTTACACTCACGGCCTCGCAACGCTTGGCCCCGGTCCAAATGAAGAACAGCACGGAGTCAGTCCCTTCCGCCGTCTTTTGAATCCCGGAACCGTAATGGCTGTGATCAGCCTCATTGTCTTCCGGTTCGGGATCGAGCTACCTCCCATTCTGGCAAACACCGCAGAATACGTGGGAAATGCCACGGTTTTTCTTTCCATGGCGCTTTTGGGTGCATCCATTGCAAGATCCAACCTCCTTGCATCCCTTAAAGATCTTCGGATCTGGATCTTCATCACCCTTCGCCTTGTCCTTCTTCCCATAGTGATCGTGCTCATTTTGCACTCAGTCTCCTTCGACAAGACTGCCACCCTCGCAATGTGCCTCATGGCTGCGGTTCCCGTCGGAAACCTGCCCATGATAACGGCAGAAAAAAAGGGGATGGACACGTCCATCCTCTCTTCAGCTATCGCAGTAACCACTGCGGTTTCAATTGTAACCATCACACTGCTGATCGCAGTCGCAACAGCAGTGCTGTAACACTACTTCAGATAAATACATAGAACACGCTCTTTTCCCCAATCTCGGTGCCAGTACAGTTTAAGATCTCCATGTTCATTATATTTGTCATAACTTAAAATCCCTTTCTCATCGGAGATTTCTGAATATCGGCGGACATTGTTATCGTCATATTCATACTCGTATTTATACCATCCGGAAGTTCCATCGGAACGCACAAATGAGCTGAACCTGTAGTAAATATCACCATGATCATTATAAAGGGTATAGCCGCCGTCGCTTTCATCTTCACGGATCTTAACACCTTTTTCGTTGTAGGTGTATCTTTCCCACCATTCCGGTTCGCTGCCATCTGTGCGTTTTCTAAGGACGAGATTCCCGTTTTCGTCATACTCATAAGTATATATAGGTCCGTATGAATATTCTCTTCGAATTTCCTTGTCATTTGCATTATATGTGTATTTAATCCAGCTCTTTTCCTCTTTCCTGCTACTGATTTGCTCTTCATATATGCAGTTTCCTTTTTTATCATACTCGTATCTGCCGTTTGAAGTCGCATCCTCATACTCTGTCACATAGGACAACACCCGTCCTTGATCGTCTCGCTCATAAACAGTTTTCTTATAGCCGTCTGCACCTTTTCTCGTTTCTGTGATAACCTTTCCATGATCATCATATTCGTATGTCAAAACGGTTGTCCCATTGTCATCTTTTTCGATCTTCTTGATTATTTCCCCTGCTTCATTGTATTTCGCGCGGAAGGTTCCATATTCACTTCTATAGTAGATCTCATTTTCGTTTTTGTCATAAACCGTTATTAACAGCCTTCCGTTTGAGATCATCAGGTTGCAAATCCTATCCGCACCTATTACGATGCCGATCAAAGCTAAAATTGCAATTAAAGTAACAGCTGTCTTCTTTGCAGTCTTCACTTTCTCTGTTTCAAGATCTCTTATCGGCAGTTGTCTGTACCTTGTCGATCGTACCAGATCACATCCGCATTCTTTCTTATAGGAACGCTCACCTCTTTCACATACAAGATTCACATACAGCGCACTTAATACGATCATAAGGCTTGCCAAGCAGGCATATGCCCTCTCCATTGTTACACAGCGATCGCGTATGCTCTCGTCTATCATATAATATGTGTAGGTCTCATAGGCAAATTTCTCCGGCACCTCTCCGCTGCCGTCTAATTCTTCTAATTCCCTACCGTTAATGTACATGTCAACATAGGAATCTCCAAAACCTCCCATAGGAAAAGTGACTCTTCCTTCACCAGCTTCCTGCATGATGATGTCATAAACATATGAGGGCATGATACAAAGCAGTTTTTTACCGTCTTCCATTGTAACAATGAAAAGATCCGTTGTCTGTCCGTACTTTTCCATCCATTTCATATTGTCAAAAATACGAAAGGTGTAACTTCCCGGAATGTTCCGGGATCTTATACTAATTCCTGTGGCTTTAATGTTCTCCTTAGGTACATTGATCAGCTTATTCTTACTGCTGTGAGCCTCACCGAGAAGTTCTTCCATTGTGGATACATAAACAAAACCATCTATATCTTTAACCCGGTAATCATCATAGCCTTCCAGAGGCTCCTCGCTTTTGGCGATTTTTTTCAGGTAATGATCTGCTGCAGTTTTTCTTTCAGCTTTAATGAGTGATATCTTAAGAACGACCATGATCGTAGCGCAAAGCAGTAATGACAGGCCGATCAATAAAACCGGTCTTGCTACTGTTTTACGGATCATTTTGGGATCCGAAGCATCTTCACGATACTTATCGGCAAAGATTGCAAGAAGTACGATGAACATCATCATTCCGGCCGTTCCGATGCAAATGCAGGTGAAAATGAGCGCCTTGGGCCAATTAAGCAGGTTGAGCATAACATCCGCCGCAAACACACAAGCATTACATATCGGTAAAAAAACACTGCCGGCAATGAACCATCGCGAAAGAGCGGTGCTCTTTCTGTCCGCATATTCCGCAAAGCCCATGCAGACCATGTAAGTGATCGGAATGATCAGCAGAACAGTCAGGCATTCTCCCACTATACGGACTATCCCAAAAAAGGCTTCCGCTTTAACACTCACTCTGTTCAGCAGTACCGACATCACAATATAGCCGGCAAGTGCCACGCCTTGTAAATCCACAACTTTATTAAAGCAACTGTATCTGAACTTGTGCCTGTCAACCTCTTCATCATTCCTCTCGGGGTCATAAGTTACATCCCGATCGCCCGTGGCAAGAACCCTGATGGCCCACAGTCCCATTGTAAGCACAATTGTCTTGCAAATGCTGATCATTACTCCGCCGTCCATCTTCAGGTGCTTAAGAACTTCGCCCCCGACGCTTCCGAGGATCAGGATCACCATCGCCCACAAAAACAACTTGGCACCGATCACAAAATGATCCGCGCCCAAACAACCGGTTACACGTTTTTCATTTTTTTCCATAACTACCCTACGGCTCACATTTTTTTCCACTCCCCCCTTGGGCTGGAAAATGCTCCGTTTTTCCTTTCGATATACAGTATATCGTGGATTTCCGAATAAAGCAAGAGCCGGGCCCATAAAACAGGCTCGGCTCTTGACACTTTGGGGACGGGGTTAGGGTGTCATTACTGTTCACCCCCCGTCCTTTCTCATCGGACTTTTCTTCATATCGAAGGACATTATTATCGTCATATTCATATTTATACCATGTAGAGGATCCATCGGAAAATTTTCTCCACGCCCATTCCGATGACGATTAAAGCTACGATTGCAATTAAAGTAACAGCTGTCTTCTTTGCAGTCTTCACTTTCCCCTTTTCAAGATTTCTTATCGGCGGTTCACTGTACCATGTCGATCGTATCAGGTCACAACCGTATTCTTTCTTATAGGAGCGCTCACTTCTTCCACATACAAGTTTCACAAACAGCGCACTTAATACGATCATAAAGCTTGCCACGCAAGCATATGCCCCCTCCATAGTTCTATAGCGATCGCGTATGTTCTCATCTATCATATAATATTCGTAAGCCTCATAGACATATGTCTCCGGCGTCTCTCCGCTACCCTTTAATTCTTCTGTTACGCCCGGTATCATGTCATAGTCCCGGACTTGTTTGAAAGCACTAAAATCACCCATAGGTAAGGTGACTCTTCCGTCAACAGCTTCCTGCATGATGATGTCGTAAACATATGAAGGCATGGTGCAAAGCAGTTTTTTACCGTCTTCCATTGTAACAATGAAAAGATCCGTTGTCTGTCCGTACTTTTCCATCCATTTCATGTTGTCAAAAAGAGGAAAGGTGTAATATCCCGGGAATTTATCAGACCTTGTACGAATACCTGTAGCTTTAATGTTCCCCTTAGGTACATTGATCAGCTTTTCCTTAATGCTGAAATCCTTACTGAGAAGTTCTTCCATTGTGGATACATTAACAAAACCATCTATATCTTTAACCGAGTGAGCATCATAGCCATTCAGCGGCTTCTCGCTTTGGGCGATTTTTTTCAGGTAATGATCTGCTGCAGTTTTTCTTTCAGCTTTAATGAGTGATATCTTAAGAACGATCACGATCACAGCGCAAAGCAGTAATGACATGCCGATCATCACAACCGGTCTTGCTGCTGTTTTACGGATCATTTTGGGATCCGAAACGTCTTCACGATACTTATCGGCAAAGATTGCAAGAAGTACGATGAACATCAACATTCCAACCGTTCCGATGCAAATGCAGGTGATAATGAGCGCCTTGGGCCAATTAAGCAGGTCGAGCATAACATCCGCCGCAAACACACAGGCATTACAGAGCGGTAAAAAAACACTGCCGGCAATGAACCATTGCGAAAGAGCGGCACTCTTTCTGTCCGCATATTCCGCAAAGCCCATGCAGACCATGTATGTGGCCGCAATGATCAACAGAATAGTCAGACTTTCTCCCGCTATGCGCTGGCTAGAGTCATAAGAACTGTTCAGAATTATCGACATCACAATAAAGACAGCAAGTGCCAAACCTTGTAAAACCTCAGCCTTATAAAAGCAGCTGTACCTGAACTTGTGCTTGACAACCTCTTCAACATTCCTCTCGGGATCATAGGTTACTTTGTGATCTCCTGTGGCAAGCACACTGATTGCCCACAGTCCCATTGCAAGCACCGCTGTCTTGCAAACGTTGATCATTACTCCACCGTCCATCTTCAGGTGCTTAAGAACTTCACCCCCAACGCTTCCGACGATCAGGATCGCCATCACCCATAAAAGAAATTTGGCACCGATCACAAAATGATCCGCCCAAAAACAGCCGGTTACTCGTTTTTCATTTTTTTCCATGACTTACCCTACGGACTGATTTTTTCCACTCCCCCTTTGGACCGGAAAACGCTCCGCTTCCCTTTCGATACACAGTATATCGTGGATTTCCGAATAAAGCAAGAGCCGGGCCCATAAAACAGGCTCGGCTCTTGACACCCTAACCCCGTCCCCAAAGGTTCATTTTGTTAAATTCTGTACCCATTTGTATTTATTAAACCTGTGCATCACCCAGGGGATCTTTCCCACTTCGTCAAGGCAAGTGCAGGCATATACCAGCAAAACCGGCCAGTCAAAGACAAAGGCCCCGAGAAGTGCAAGAGGGATCGCTATGCCCCACATGCAGACCGCCAGGGAGTACATGTCAAAAAGCGTATCTCCTCCCCCATCCATAACACCGTTAATGACAACTGTGTTGACGCAGCGACCGATCATGTAGATCGCCATGATCACCATCATGCCCGTAAGATACTTCTGAGCTGTTTCCGTGAGTATAACAAAATGAAGAAGCAAGGGTGTGACCGCAAGCACAACACCCGTGGATGCAAATCCGATGACCCATGAGATCTTGTTAAGCTTTATTCCGAAGCGTTTTCCTCGCTCCAGGTCCCCCGCCCCAAGCTCATTTCCTACCATTATGCCTGCAGCACCGCCTATGCCGTTACATGCACAGCACACCAGATCGCGAACCACAGCCGCTACCGAATTGGCTGCAGCAGCATCGGAATTCATATGCCCGATTATGGCTGTGTAAGAAGTAAAGCCGACGCCCCAGAAAAGTGATCCCCCGAGAAGAGGCAAGCACTGCTTTATAAAGTCACGGGCAAGCTGCTTCGAGCCCGCATGCGAACCGTGAAATGTGGGGCGGACAAAGGACTTTCCGCAGGATATGCCAAGGCAAAGAAGGAGCTCGATCACTCTGGAGATCGTAGTGGCAAGAGCCGCACCTCTTGAATCCATGCGGGGTGCACCCAGTTTACCGAAAATAAAGATCGCATTAAAAATTATATTCATCACAACTGCAGAGGACGAAATGACCGCAGCGGGAAGCACATGATCCGTAACCTTCATGACCGCAAGATAGCACTGGGACACGCCTGTAAGTAGATATGACCATCCCGCGATCCTTAAATAGGCACTTCCTATGGCGATTAATTCCACATCCTTTGCAAAGATCTTCATGAGCATTTCGGGTGCAAGTTCGCAGGCCGCAAAAAAGAGGAGCGAAGCAGCCCCCACAAGGCACAGCATCAGATTAAACAAATGCTGTAAGGTCTTCTTGTCGCCCTTCCCCCAATATTGGGCTCCCAGGATCATCCCCGCCGCCGTAATGGAGGTTATGAACATGTTCTGTACAAACTGCACCTGTGTCGCAAGTGAAACCGCAGTCATCTCCGCCTGGGCAACACGTCCCAACATAAGTGCATCCGCTGCCGCAACCAGTGCCAGCATCAGGCTCTGAAAAACTATGGGGAGAGACAGTTGCCTGAGTTTTTTATAAAAGTATCTTTTTTCTTTGTCGTCCATATGTATTGCTTTTCCTTCATGAAGCTGTTCGTTTTTTAACATGTAATATATCTTAAATCGCAGGATAAAACAAGAGCCGTAGAGTCAGAAATGACACAATGTGGACGGGGTTAGGGGTTCATTTTTGCAAAAATGAACTCCTAACCCCGTCCACATTGTGTCAAAAACATTATTCACAGTCAGCCGGCTACAGCTTCCACGCTGACCTGTTTTTTAATATCTTCATCTGCCATCAGCCGACCTTTGCCGGGATACGCAAAATAATAGTATTCGGCATCTTTCTTGTAAAGAATAAAGCCGTTGTCGGTGATCATCCTGTAAGACGGCAGGTTTTCAAGATAACATCTGGCAGTCACGTCATTGTCACTCATCCTGAGCGCCAGCTCCAATGCCGCTCCGAAAGCCGCCTTGCCGTAACCTTTTCCGTGATACTCCGGCAAAAGCCTGCATCCGAGCTCGATGTTACCTTTAAGGGTAAAATTCCAAAATATCACTTCACCGATCATCTCACCGTTTTCCGAAAGTCGGACTGCATAGTTCACAGAATCCCCCGCCTGCTCGTCGAGTGCTGTCATGTCATAAAACGTATTTTCATCCATAGGTCCCGTGATACTCATGTCTTCACGGTAATCGTAGCCCCAGTAACGGTTGTTGTCCAAGTCCGTATTCATCTTCAGGTACGCCTCTTTATCGGTTTCCCTGAATTCCGTGAGCACCACGCCGTCCCCGAAAGCCATGGGATGGGATGTAAACCTTACCGCGGGAGAATCTATATGCACGAGGTACTTGTCTGCCATGCATACGGGATGGTATTGCTGTTTTGACGTGCGTAAGCCCGGATCCCCGGAATCATCCTCGCGGTTTACGTATTTAAGCGGATGCCCGATAAAGTCAGCCATCAGCCGCACAAAGCCGGAATACATTGTAGGATAAACTCCTTCGTACTCCTTCAGTGCCTTTTCCACATGAATGATGAGCTGCTCGCCCATCACTTCACCGATACTTAATGCGATCAGTTCATTATCGACAAACATTCCTGCCGCATAAAGCCCCAGCATTTCATGTATCCTGTACAGCTCAAGTGTTTTCTTAAGTTCCGTCCTTTCCAGAGCATTGGCATCGGTGTGTTCGCTTCCGTACTTTTCAAGCAGCCTCTCCGCCTTTTCGTTATCCTCTTTTGAAAGGAATCTGATCTCCGGCTCTCCGTACAATTTTTTGAATTTATTTATATGATTTCGCTGTCCGCTGAATTTCTTTCCCGGAAAACTCATCGCCTCAGAAAAATCATAGACGTAGTCGCTCCACTTTCTGTCATACGCCCACATTGCAGGCTGAAATCTGCTGTCTGCACGCATCTTTTCAAGCGTTCCGCTGTCCACCGCGAAAAATCGTAAAGGCATATCATTGGCATATGCATACTTTTTCAGCTCGTCGATCATTCCGTCCGGATCGGCCCCGAAGGGGTAACTGAACGCCGGCTGTTCTCCCACGATCTGTTGTACTGTGAAAGTGTCATTCCATATGCAGAAATTAATATCAGAATCATCACTCCACATGAAAAGATAGCCTGCGGAAATGTCACTGCAGAGTGATTGATTCTTTTTTATATATGGTAACGCCTTTTGAAGGCTTGAAATCGAAAACGGTTCAAAATTCAGCATAAGTGCCTCTTTCTCCTATTCGGTTTTGTGCAATTGATTTTGCAAAATCCATTTTAGAACAAATCATCTTCTTTGTCAATAAACATTTGATAAAACCAATAGTTCGTATTTCGGATACTCTACATAAAAAAAACATAGAATGCGCGGACTTGCACGTAGCCCGTGGATTGAGAAGCTCTATCTCTGATGTATAACTTGTCCTCCGATGAACATGGGAAGTTTAGTAACAAATTTTTTCAAATGTCAGGAAGGTGCGACTTATGATTATGGTTGAGTTACAGGCCCATTTGCGTTATATTCTTTACAGTTTTAATTCTAAACGAGGTGCCAAAATGCTTTTTGACTGGAAAGAATACGATAACTCCCAAGCCTCTTCGGTAGAGGCCTGGCTTGATGCCGAGGCCGTTAAAGGAACAGGCCTTGATAACGGTTTTGACGATTTCTTCAATTATTGGAAAAATGAGGATGGGATGGATAACTTCAAAGCTTTCGTGATCTTCGATAGAGCTGAGCCAATTGCCGTAATTGCCATAGATTTATATGAGAATTTTGTAAAAGTGATGGAGATCGTAGTTGCTCCTTCAAAGCGCAGTCAGGGTTACGGTTCAAAAATCTTAAACGAACTGACCGAATCAGCCCCGAACCTTTTTTCGGATAAGATTTCAGGCTATGAAGCCGTAATCTTCCCAAGCAACATTGCTTCCCAAAGAGCTTTTGCCAAATGCGGCTATCACATAGAATTCAAGGATCCTGAGGGGGATCTGTGGAAAAAAATATGTGTGAAAATGACACCTTAACCCCGTCCCCAAAGGACCAAAATCTCCTGCTCACATTTTCAAAATTTCATCCACATGCGGCTCCAGATAGCGGGTGCGGCAGGTGATCAGCCCCTGCTCCGCCATCAGAAACTCCAATTCCGATGCGATCTCTTCGGAAAGCGAGACGATCCTGTCCTTAAAGTTGAGACGGTTAGGGTGATACTTAGTGTCCTCCCATGCCTCGCGCCGTATGGGCTCCTCCGCAAGTTCCGTAAGCTTTGCGGACAAAACGCCTTCCTCATCCAGTTCCGTAAGTGCGCGAAACGTCCATTTGTAATAAGGCGGGTACTCCTTTTTTAAAAGGAAAAAGATCTCCATTGCGGAAGAGATCCCCTTTGCCTTGCAAAGCTCCGCTGCCACAATGTCCCCTCTGCTCATGCAACGGGAGTAGTTCACCTGAAAAGCGGAAGCATAGGCATGCAGTTCCTCAGCCAGCCTTCTCCTCCACACCTTTTCGGGGTAATACCCCATGAGATATTTCCTGAAAGCCGTGAATTTCCCGAGATCATCCCTGAACACTTCGCCGTTTACAGCTGTCTTAAGGCAGGAATGATCCAGTGTGTACCACTGCTCATCCGTCAACCGACATTTTTCAATATCACAATCAACGTGTAATATATTCGAATAAAAATTCCGGATCGTCATCACACCGCGTCTCTCCCTGAGCCTGTCCGTGTAATAACTGCGTTCCGCGCTGTCCACCAGTTGATTGTACGCAATGGAAAGCATGTATCCGAAGCGCTCCATGTCCTCATCCGTAACCCAAAGGCAGACTCCCGTTCCGAAATCATGATCTCTTGAGATCGCATCATCGTATCCGAAGCAGTCCGAGCCCTCTCCCGCAATTCCCACCGCGATCCTGTCCTCGTACTTCGGGAACTTCTCGTGTATCATCTTCGCCACATGTTCCTCGTAGAATCTCCGATTTTGAACATTTGTGGACTGGGTTAGGGGTTCATTTTTTTCTGTCATCTTCTCGTTCTCCACGTTGTTCCTCATCTCATCTTCCAGAAATACACGCCGAAAGGCGCAAGTTCACTGCCTCCGGTAAAGTCATGGACTTCTCCCGATACCAGCTCATCAGCCCATTGTCCGCCCGCATCAAATTGCGCTGTCACAGGCTTGTCGTCAATGTTGACCGCCACAAGTATCCTCTCGTTGTCGCAGTTTCTTTCAAACACACAGGCCCGATTCGTAAGGTACAGGCTTCTGAAACCGCCGTAGTTCAGAGCTTTCTCTCTCTTCTTTATCTCGGAAAGCTTCGCGATGAACTCCGTCAGTTCATTAAATTCCGGCTTTTCAAAACAGGGTCTGAGAGCCGGATCTCCGTCTTTTTTGTCGCCTTTTGCGCCCCACTCGCTGCCGTAATATATGCTTGGGATCCCCGGCATACCGAACAGCAAGGCATATGCACAGCGGAGTTCCCTGTCGTCATTTAATATGCTCGCGATACGGGTCACATCATGGTTGTCGAGGAACGACAACAGGTGCGAACCGCGCGCCACCGTCCAGTCCTCGGGGCCGAAAAGCCTCAGCAGGGAATGCACGATCTCAAAGAGGTTGTAGCTGTTTATGGCCGAGTATAGGCCCTTGTAGCACTGGTAATTCGTAAGTGAGTTGAGATTCATTTCCGAAAGCATGCGGCCGTACTCGCCGTGAAGGACCTCTCCCAAGAGGAAAAAGTCGGCTTTTTTTGAGTCGCAGAACTGCCTTAGCTCATACAAAAAGCTGCGATCCAGGCAATACGCGACGTCCAGCCTGATCCCGTCGATCCCGAACTCATTTATCCATGTGTCGACCGCGTTAAAAATGTGGGCTTTAACTTCGGGATTTTGCAGATTCAATTTGACCAGGTCGTAGTTTCCCTCCCAGCCCTCGTACCAAAGGCCGTCATTGTAGGGAGAATTGCCCGCAAAATCTATGCGTGAAAACCAATTCACAAAAGGGGAATTTTCACGTTTCTCCAGCACATCCTTAAACGCATGGAAGCCGCGCCCCACATGGTTGAACACACCGTCAAGGACCACCTTTGTCCCATTATCGTGAAAAGCGGAAACCACTTTTTTAAGGTCATCGTTCGTGCCGAGACGCACATCAACCTTAAAGTAGTCCCGCGTGTTGTAGCCGTGGGTGTCCGACTCAAACACAGGGCATAAGTAGACCGCATTTGCGCCCAATTTCTTTATGTGCGGGATCCAGTCAATGATCTTTAGTATCCTGTGACACAGCACCCCATCGTTCTCAAAGGGCGCTCCCGCAAATCCCAATGGATAGATCTGATAAAAAACGCTTTCATATGCCCACATACAAGTCACCTCCGACAGTTGTTATTTCTGCTGACATGATAATTGATTTCCCCGGCTAAAACAAGATGAACCTTTTGGGCAAAACTTCATAAAACCACAGATTTTTTGCATTGACAATAACGATCTTTAAGATATACTATCCAAGGTTCAATACTATAAAACAATCGGAGGAATAATCATGTTCAACATAGCAATCGCTCAATCCGGCGGCCCCACCGCTGCCATCAACGCCTCACTTACAGGTGTGTTCGCCGAAGCATCCAAAGTCCCCCTGATCGATGAGATCTATGGTGCGGAGAACGGGATCGAAGGCATTATAAACGACAGATTTGTTAATCTTCGAAATATCCTTACGGATGAGCATGATATGGAACTCCTGATGCACACTCCCTCTACCATACTCGGTTCATGCCGTTTCAAATTAAAGGATCACAAGGAATCCGAGGATGATTACAAAAAGATCCTCGCCACCTTCGAAAAGCACAACATCAAGGCTTTCTTTTACATCGGCGGCAACGACTCCATGGACACCGTCCTGAAACTCAACGGCTATTTTACCGAAAAAGGCATAGACATAAAGGTTATCGGCATTCCCAAGACCATTGATAACGATCTTCCCGAAACCGATCACACTCCCGGCTTCGGATCCGCTGCCAAGTATGTTGCCACTTCTCTTCAGGAGATCATCCGTGACAGCCGAGTCTACTCCATTCCGTCCGTAACCATCGTCGAGATCATGGGGCGTGATGCCGGCTGGCTCACAGCCTCATCCTGTGTACTCCGGGCCAACGGTGAGCCTGCTCCCCATCTCATCTACCTGCCCGAGAAGGAATTCTCTCCCGAAAAGTACCTGGCAGATGTAAAAAAAGCTCTGGACCGTTATAAAGCCGTACTCGTAGCCGTTTCCGAGGGCATACGTTTCCCCGGCGCCCACTACGACGAGCATAAAGACGCTTTCGGTCATACTCAGAATGCGGGCATAGGAAAGCTTCTCGAAAACTATACAAAAGAGCATCTTAACTGCAAAGTGCGTTCCATCGAGCTCAACGTCATGCAGCGTTGTTCCAGCCACATAGCCTCTCTCACCGATCTCCTCGAAGCAAAGCGCGCGGGAGAAGCCGCCGTAACTGCCTGTATCGGCAACAACTGCACCGGCGTAATGATCATTCTGAAGCGTCTCAGCAATAACCCTTACAGGGTGGAGATGCTGACAACGCCCATAGAAAACGTGGCAAATAAAGAGAAGAAATTCCCCACGGAATGGATCACCCCGGAAGGCAATAACGTAAGCATAGATGCCCTAAACTACTTTTTGCCTCTTATCCAGGGTGAGCCCGTTCTCGAGTTCAGGAACGGAGTTCCCGTCCACTTCAGACTTGATCAGTGATCCGGTCCCGCCGTTTTAAAGATCGCTCATGTTCCTTTTGTTCATCTTTTTGTAGGCTTTGGCCCACTTGGATACTTCCTTCTTCCAGGCGTGGTTGTTGCTGTTCTCCCTGCCCAGATTTTTGTACAGGGTATATCTTTCCACAGACAGCTCTCCGCTTTCGATGGCTGCCTTGACAGCGCATCCCGGCTCTGTATCATGCCTGCAGTTACTGAATTTACATCTGCTCTCAAGCTCAAGGATATCCGAAAAGGTATCGTCGATACCTTCCTGCACGTTTGCCATCCCGATCTCACGCATGCCGGGGGTATCTATGATCGTGACACCATTCGGAAGCTCGATCAGCTTCCTGTAAGTGGTGGTGTGGCGTCCCTCTCCGTCGTCTTCGCGGATCTCGGAGGTTTTCATGATTTCCTCCTTGCATATGGAATTTATGAGAGTTGATTTCCCGACACCGGAAGAGCCGATCAGGCAGATGGTAGTGCCGGGCTTCATATATGCATCAAGTTCGTCAAGACCCAGGTCCAGGAGCGCCGAGATCGCATGCACATGTACCTTTTCCGACAGGCTTTCCGCTTCCCGTACAAATCGTCCCACATTGCTGCAAAGGTCCGATTTTGTGAGGATCACAACGGGAATTGCACCACCCTGTAAAGCCACGCTCACGTATCTTGCCATGCGGTTGAAGCTGTAGTCTTCATTAAGGGAAGTCACGATAAAGCAGTAGTCGGCATTTGCCACCATGTACTGCATAACTCCTGTCTTTGACTGATCCGGTCTTTGCAGGAAACTCGTTCGCTCACAGACGGACAGGATCAAAGAGTCTCCCTGCCTGTTGTACAAAAATGTGACATAGTCACCTACGACAGGAAATTTATCGGTATCTTTCTCATAAAAGTTTCCTTTGAGTCTTGCAGGTATCTCCTGCTCCCAGAACCTGATCTTATAGCTGTTTTTGCCGACCTCGGAGATCCTTCCGAGTTTTTCTTTGTGAAGCCACAGCCCGGGGAAATTCAGAGGCTTGTAATAGGGAAACTTCTTCGTGAATTCCCGCACCTTTTCTTCATCCTCGCATGCTTCGAACACGTCAGGCTCAATGAACATACCGTGGATCTCATCAAAACCGTCGTTCAGCGGATAGGCCATGAAGGGATCGGCATTTCCGAAGGTCGGATGATGAATGTCAAACCTGTCGCAGGTCGTAAAGCCGTGTTTCGGGTAGTATTGGGGTTCTCCGCATATGACCACTCCCTTGTAGCCTGCCTTTTTCGCATTTTCGAGACTGTTCTCAAGGAGTTTCGCGCCGATCCCCATGGAAATGCAGGTCGGCTCCACGGCAAGCGGCCCGAAGGTCAACACCTCGTGCTCTTTTTCTCCGTCAACCACCTTTGCCTTCGTGTACATGATGGTTCCGACAATCTTTCCGTCAAGCTCAGCAACAAGGCTGAGGTCAGGCAGATACTCGGCAGCATCCCTCAGCACATGCACAAGGTAGTGCTCGTTGCAGCCGGGTTTGCTCTGGTTCCAGAATGCACGCATCGTCATTAATTCTGTGTTATAGTAGTCTTCTTTCGTTTCTTTTCTGATAATCACGTTATTCAACTTTTTTATCTCCTTTAAAATCAAAAATACACTGTTACACTTGATAGTATGGAGACCTTCTGCATCAGGAAATCCGCCCGAAAAAGGGCAAAAGAAAACCGTGACAAATATGCCACGGTTAAAAATCGTTATCATTCATCCCTATATGGATCAAAGAGCATAAACCGAGGTCATCATACTATATAAAATTACATTCTCTCTTGATACACGCATTAATGATTACCTCGCTTTCCTAAAAAAATTTGATATGCACTACTTTTAACAGATAAACTGCAAAAAGTCAACACTTTTTTTACAATGCCGGCAGGATCACATCTTCAGGTTTTTCAACAAATATCGTTCCTACCAGATAGATAGGCACATATACTATCCCGCCGTCTGTTTCTATGTTGTTTAAAGAGACTACGTAAACCTTATTGAAATTATACTTTTCCAGCAGATGGTTCAACGCTGCATGCTTTTTGTAGTCTTTACCCGATTTTACTTCTATCGGAGTTACTCCGTTCGAAGTCTCGGTCATGAAGTCAACTTCTCCCACCCCGTTTTTCTTGTAATAATATGAGGCTTGAGTTCTTGCATATATCTCTTGCGCAACAAAGTTTTCAAAAAGAGCTCCGTTGTTCAGTTCTCTTTCGGGATTCATTTCCAGCAGCTCTTTTTTTACGGAAATGGAGTAACAGGATGTAAGCAGTCCGACATCACTTAAAAAGAGCTTGAAAACATTTGTTTCTTTAGATGCAACAAGCGGTGCCGACGGTTCGCTGACGATATACGAAGGAATGGCTACCGCAGCATCTTTTAACCACAAGAAACTTTCTTCATACCTGTCAAACTTCAGTTCCTTATTCAGTAATGTGAAATTAAATCTTCTGTTTTGCTTATTAAGCTGCGCCGGTATATTATCGTATACCGAAACAACCTTTAATTTCCTGTCTTTCTTTTCATATCTTGTGAAATCAGCTTTATACTGTTCAATTATGCTTTTCTGTTCCCTTTCGATCAGTTCAAGGGAATGTGTTTCGTTGTAAACATTGATAACTGCGGGCATTCCGCCGACTATTAGATAATAGTAAAAAACTTTTACCAGCTTTTCATGGACGAGATTGTCTATCGGCGTCTGTTCTCTTAAGCATTTTTCCGCATGCTCAAGCATACCGTTACTGATGCCGATTGCTGTCGCAAACTCCTTAAAATTTAAAGGGAACATTTGATACGACTCTATATAACCAACCGGTATGGATCTGATGCCCTTCAGCTCCACTCCGAGATTCGACCCGCTCAGGATGTACCTGAATCTTCCCTCATCAACGAGAAACTTTATCTTTGTAATGATTTCCGGATATTTCTGTATCTCATCCAGAAACACAACCGATTCATGATCAGTAAGCTCAACATCCGAATATAACGCAAATTTTTCGGATATTTCCGCAGAGTCATCACTTTTCCTTATCGCCTCAAGCACATCGGTACGTTCAATAAGGTTAAATTCGCAAAAGGAAATTTCATTTCTATTAAGCATTTCACGGATCAGAAACGTCTTTCCAACCTGCCTTGCTCCGTATACAAGCAAAGCTTTCTTTGACGATCCGAGCCATTTTTGAATGGTTTCTTCAAATTCTCTATACATAGGCACCTCATCAGTTTAGCTTTCTTTAGTCAATAATACCGCATTTACAATGTTTCGCCAATCTACTGCCCCGTTTTTCCAGTAAAAATCGGGGCAAAGTGCCCCGTTTTTGAGATGAATTTCGGGGCAAAGTGCCCTCGGGACGGGGTTAGTGCTCCATTTTGAATTTTTCAATTTCCTCTCAAACTCACTTCACTTTTCCCACCCCGGAAATGAAGAAACGAAAGTATTCCGACGGGCAGAAAATAGACGCACCACGCAACAAGTGCGAGCCTTCCGCCGATCCCGTCGCCTCCGGATGACATCCTTGCGAATATCCCGGTAATGGGCATAAACGTGCAGCTGAAGTAAAACACTCCGTGTATCATCAACAATGCTCTGAGCCACTTATCATTCTTATTCTTCGGTTTCATCGAAAGTCCCGTGAAGAAGGTAGAAAGTGCCATCACGCCGTATCCCAGCAGATCGTAGTTAAAGATAAGCCCGTGATTATCGAACTTTAATATTTTTATCGCCTGTTCATTCAACTGTTCGTTGTTCACCGTAGTCAGCTGCGAAAAATAGACGAGCATAATAAACGTTCCGTACACCGCCGCAAGGATCAACCCTGTATCCGCGGCAACTATGCGGGCACTTTCACACTCGTTATGCAGTCCCGCCGTCATCATGATAAACCCTATCGGCAAAATAAGGCATACAAAGAAGCTGCCCATAGAAAAATTAATTATCAGAAATATTGCAAATAAAAATACCGTCACTGTTACTATCGCTGAGCCCACTTTTGATATCATCCCGTTCATATCCGTTTTCTCTCCCATAACTTAGTTTTTCTTTGCTTTCTTTTCCGGAAGTTCCGCATACATGCCCTCCAGAAGTTCCCGGATCAATGCTCTGTCATCAAAGCAGTCGAACACATGCATCAGCGTCTTCGACTCTTCATATGGATAGCGCATTTCGGAATCAGAAAGTACCCTGTCCGATGTGGGTGTTCTCTTTAAAAACAGTTCATTACCGCATATGTCACCTATGAGCTTTTTAATCCCTCAAACATCCAATCGGGATGACAAGCACACCGTTTTGGGTTGTATATGCCATTTTTGCATTTCCGCATATAACAATAAGCCTTGAAGGCTCCCTGTATACAGCTCTTGGATGATCTTTATTCTCCGTTGCTTTTTCGTTATATGATTTTATTAGTTCTTTAAATTTAAGAAGATTTTTCTCTGCTTCCGGAACAGCGTTTTCACCCGTCTTAATCTCTATTAAAGCATATCTTCCGTCTGCAGTTTGATAAATCGCATCCGCTTCAATTCCGCTATCGTCGGTATAATGCATAACCTTGGCATCATGAGCCCCTGCATATACAAGTAAATCTCTGATAACAAGATTTTCAAATACATGTCCGAACAGATCAAAATCATTGTAGAAATACTCAGGTGACAAACCTAATGCGGCAATTGCAATAGAAGGATCAATAAACAAGTGTTTCTTTGCAGCCCTTATTGCTGTTTTAGATCTTATCTGAGGTGTCCATGCATCGATATCTTTTAGCACAAACAATTCTTCAAGTTTCTCAATATAAGTTGCAAGTGTAACATCCGATACGTTATGTGTTGCCTTGACATCAGCATAGATACTTGTTTTTTTTGCTGTTGTCGCCATATTTCTTGCGTATGACCATATAATGGTTTTGGTTAATTCAGGATCACGTTTCACTCTATCTATGGCGCTTATGTCTTTTTCATATATCTGCCTATAATAGTCCCTGGATATTTCAAGTTTTGCTTTATCGTCTTTTAACATCAGGCATCTTGGCCATCCGCCTCTGCATGAAGCAAATATAAGGTCTTCAATTTTGGCTTCAGACATGATCCCGTCAACTTTATCATTGGTATTATCAAATAATCCTGATATCGATATTTTTCCGTTTGATTCTCCTGTTTCCCATAAAGTCATCGGATACATAGTCAGACTGCTGATTCGCCCGGTACCTGTGTGTGGTGTCTCTATCTTTTTACTGCTTGATCCTGTTAAAAAATATTCACCGACAGACTCCGGATTATCATCACTATCTTTTCTGATTGCCCCCCAAACTTTAGGTGCATCCTGCCATTCGTCAAACAATATTGGTTTTTCATTCTTAAAAAACATCGACGGAGAATTTTCCGCAACCGCAATATAACCGGCTCTTCGTTCTTCATCCTGAAATTCTATAACTGTTTTGCATCTTTCACTCGCTGTTCGGGTTTTTCCGCACCCTTTGGGTCCAATTATGTTAATTGCATTAAACGCCTTTGCACGCTTATCCAGTTCCGAGTCAACTACTCTTTTTATATATTCCATAGAAGTCCCCCTTAATAAAGGCTGTTTGCTATTAAGTATAACGCTGTTTATATAATTTCGCAACTTTTATTTTGCTTTTTTCGTCTATTTTATTTTATATTTTTCGTCAATTTTATTTTGCCTTTTTCGCCCCATCGCTTCTATACCAAAGCGAATAAAGCAATCCTTTTTAAACAGGTCATCGGAACACTCATCATGGCTATCTTCCGCAAATCCCCGTTCATGTAAACATGTTTTCCGCGCAAATCCCCGTTCGACTAAACAAAATTCCCGTGCAAATCCCCGTTCGCTGAAATAAGCGTGCTGTCCGCAGGATACACTGAGAAAGCATTACTGACAGTATATAAATTTTTATACGAAAAGTATTATCGGTATATTCACTTTTTCCCTTTTATGATTTATCATACAAGACATAAAACAGTATCAGGAACGGAGGCAATGATGGATTCCGAAATAGCAAAAAATATCAGAGCATTCAGAAAAGACAGGGGACTCACACAGGAACAGCTTGCCGAAGCGATGGGCGTTACAACGGGAGCGGTCCACAAATGGGAAACCGGGATGTCCGTTCCGGAGCTCGGGCTCATCATGGAACTGGCGGATTTCTTTGATGTTTCCGTGGATGTCCTCTTGGGGTATGAACTTAAGGATCACAAGATCGATGCGATAGTAAAACGTCTCAGTGACTACTGCATGAACATGGATAAAGTAGCAATCTCCGAAGCGGAAAAGGCTCTTCAGAAGTACCCCCATTCGCTTAAGACAGTATATGCCGCCGCATCGGTATATCTTGTGTTTGCGACAGGAAAGGACAAAAATGCTGCCAAAAGAGCTCTCGAACTTCTTGAACGTGCATTGCCTCTGCTCTCGCAAAACAGTGATGCTCCCGAGATCAACGAGATCTCCGTTTATGAAGAAATGTCCGATGCCTACAGTTTAATGGGGGAATATGAGAAAGGCATACAGATCCTTAAAGATCACAATATACACGAGGTATTCAGCAGCAATATAGGACTCGGCGAAGCATTCTTTCTTAAAGATTATGATGCTGCCGTGCCATATCTGACCAGAGCGCTGATGCGGTCATTCACCGATATCACAAACACATTGCTCGGGTGGATAACCGTGCTCGGTGCACAAAACAAATGCCGGGATGCGCTGGATCTCATCGAGTGGGGATTATACAATATAAAAAAGCTGAAAAAACGCGATGCTTCGGATTCACTCAGCAAGGTCGAGTCGTTTTTTATCGCTTCAAAAGCGAGGACACTGCTGCGGCTTGGCAAAAAGAAAGAGGCAAGGGAGGCAATGAGAGAAGCTGATATGATAGCAAAGGCCTTCGATTCCGATCCGAATTACGGCACGGACAATCTACGTTTTATCGACGTATCAAAAGAAACGGGGGTTCACGACGGATTGGGGCTTACCGCCGAAGACAGCCTTGAAACAATGATCAAAACACTCGGAGATAAAGAACTGATAGACCTTTGGAAGGAAGTACACAAAGATGGAAACAACAAAAAACAAAAGTAAAAATGTATTTACGAACAGAAACTTCAGGCTGGTTTTTTTCGGTGCACTGGTGTCCGAACTCGGAAGCGCTCTGTACAGTTTTGCGGTAAGCTTTTACATCCTGGAGATCAGTAACAACAATGCTTTCCTTCAGGGTCTGTATCTTGCCCTCTGCGGAGTGATGCTGTTACTTGCCACGCCCGTGGGCGGCGTGCTGGGAGACCGCTTCAACAAAGGCGCAATAATGTTCATATGTGATTACATAAAGGGCGGTCTGATCATTTTAGGCACAGGGGCAATGTTGCTCTTTAACATGAATTCGGTGCATATGGCAGTATTGTTCATCGTCGGAGCACTCGGAAACGTAGTTGGCGGTATCTTTTCCCCCGCTGCCGGAGCGCTTTTCCCTCACATAGTTGATGAAACCAAGCTTCAGCAGGCAAATTCATATTTTACGATAAAGAGTGCACTTCTCGGTATCCTCGGTGTGGTTCTTGCAGCCGTACTGTATTCCGTACTTCCCGTATGCACCCTGTTTATGATAGTCGGTGTGTGCTATGTACTTTCCGGCGTTTCCGAGATGTTCATACGCTATAAAGAAGAAAGCAGAGAAGAAAAACTGACACTCAGACTCGCTTTGTCGGACATGGGTGACGGCATGAAATACTTAATGGAAAAGAAAGCCATCATGGTTTTTATGCTCTCGATACTTTTTATCAATTTCTTCTTTACGCCGGTGGCATCAAACTTTATACCGTTTTTTATAAAGACCGAGGTTGCACCTGCCCCCTCCTATCTCTTTGACGGATTTCTCAAGCCCGAGATGTGGTCCTCCGTTGTCAGCGTGATGATCGGAATCAGTTCACTGATAAGCGCCGCCGTTTTAAGTGCAAAAGCGCAGGAAGAAAAATGCGGCAAGAAGGTCTCGATTATACTTTGCGTAATAGCTCTTGTAATGGTTGGGCTTACCGCGTCATATTGGGCTCTGGTCGACAAGGGCGTATCTCTTAACGCATTTCTTATAGTGTTCTGCCTCGGATCCCTCGTCATAGGTTATTCGCTTCCGAGCATCAACATCCCCGTAAGCACTATGTTCATGCGTGTTGTTGATAAAGATAAGCTGAGCAAAGTCGGAAGCATCACAAATGTGCTTTCACAGGGCCTTATTCCCATAGCGACGGCTCTCGCAGGCATCATCCTCCAGCACTTTGGAAGCACCATGCTTCTTCTCGCCTGCACAATAGGCTTTGCCTTCACAGCGTTGTTCATGCTGTTCAACAAGGAAGTACGGACGGTATAAATCATGCTTTTGCCGCAGTCGATTGCAAAGCATGACGTACAAAAATACCCCGAAAGGGATGTCCTTTCGGGGTGAAAATACTGTGTTTTCGTGCTTTCTCGGCTCTCTGATTATCTCTTTGTTAACGTTTGCAACTCTGAAGTCATGGCTTCGACTGCCCATGGAGCCAGTGATTTCGGGCTTTTCGGGAATTGGAGTTATATCATTTGTTGCCTACGCGTTGCATACGCAGGAGAACGGATAGAAACTCATGAGGTTGCTACAATTATATTATATACTTCTAACCAATCCAAAACTTGTGCAAGCACTTGCATAAATGCCCTTTCGATACTCATACCGTATAAAGATTTGAAAATCCCGCAACCTTTTCAATTGAGAAATCCAGGTCTCAGCTACTCTTTTAAAGCCTCTTTGAACCATTCCGGAGTCATTTGCGACGTATGAACACACTCTCCGTTTTTATATATGGCAATCCTCTTGAAACCATTCGTATTATCATAAACATAAACTTTGTCGCACAACGGAATCACTTCCCTCATCTTCCGAAGGCTTTCTATATACCTTCTCTCAACATCCTTATCAGAGATACCATGACCGCCTTGTAAAACTCTGTATTTAATGCGTTCTTTCGCCAATTCAGGACTTTTCAGCCCCACATAGTACATTTCTATGAGATAGCCAAGACTCCTTGCGCGATCAATATCTTTCATAATGCTTTTTCCGCATAGCGTTGTTTCCTGGCTGAATGAAATGCCCCTGTTAAAATATTCATCTATTCTTTTAAGGACAATTTTTCCGGCCTTTACAACGTCATCCGAATTGTGCCAATCACCGATTGATCGCACCACCTCATCCAGATTTATCTTTTCTATGCTCCATAGTTTTTCTTCCGAAGAATAAAGTGTCGACTTACCGGCGCCATTAACTCCTGCTATTAAAACATATTTTTTCATCAGAAAACATTCCTCGCTATGCATTCCTGTTGCTTCTTTTGCAGAAGATAATCTCCTACCATCTCGTAAAACCGCTTTTCCTCTTCGGACGGAGCTTCAAGGATAAGCTGCATGGTATCGTCCTGCGTCAATCCTTTTATATCTTCATATATACGATTAAACTTATCAACATCACACATACAATGTATTGCCTCCTACTTTTATGGTTATTTTACCACAAAAAAAGTGAAAAAGGCAACCTCACGTCACTTGATGACTGGCACAAAGGAGAGCATACATATCGAAAAGAAGGAGATTTTTCCGAGGAGAAGTACAAGTTTTCCGCTCTTCTTTGAGAACTATTAATGAAGTGAAAATGCCGTATTTTAGGCTTTTCTAGGACGAGTTGCTGTATACCTGCTGCGTACGGTAGAAAGCTCAGGGCTACTGTATGCAACTGGTGGCAACTTTAATAACCGCGATCAAAAGTAATACTCTGATTTTTCTTTCTACTCATTAAATCTTTGTCTGTCTTTTGTAAGATTATCTTCCGATTTATCGTGCTATCTCTTTTCATACCGCATTTCACCTTTTGTGAAATGTATAAATGAAAGTATTCCAATAGGCAGAAAATATACACACCAAACAACAAGCGCAAGCCTTCCACCGATGCCATCGCCACCAGAAGACATCGGTGCAAATATTCCAGTCATCGGCGTAAATGTGCAACTAAAGTAGAATACTCCGTGTATCAGCATCAGCGCTCTTAGCCACTTATCCGTCTTGTTCTTCGGCTTC
>JAEEGK010004857.1_pt1 | contig 32762 bp, 32 predicted proteins | sample 8958771 | NCBI WGS metagenome assembly JAEEGK01 (sample SAMN16246547, study PRJNA631951) | gut metagenome | biome: gut microbiome; feature: rumen; material: SC-attached | host: Bos | place: Iran: Karaj | collected 2018-10 | reverse complement strand
TTGCACTTCTCCACGATTTCTTCAATACGTCCTGGTTGAATACGGCCATCTTTAATTAAGGCTTCAAGGGACATTCTTGCCACTTCTCTTCTAATAGGATTGAAGCAACTAACAGTAATAACTTCTGGTGTATCATCAATGATTAAATCAACACCACATAATTGTTCAATGGTACGAATGTTACGACCTTCACGACCGATAATTCTACCTTTCATTTCATCACTTGGTAAGGCAACGACAGAAACTGTCTTGTCCATGGTGACTTCTTGAGCAAATTTTGCACAAGCCATGCCGAGTAATTCTTTAGCTTTTTCATCAGCGGTTTCTTTTGCTTCATCTTCTTTGTTTTTGATGTAAGCAGCGATTTCTTGGCTGATTTTGCTTTCCACACGATCCATTAATTCATCTTTAGCTTCTTGTGTGGACATTTGAGCGACCTTTTCAAGTTCAACGATAATGCTATCAATTTTTTCTTGTAAGTCGGCTTCTTTCTTATCGACATCTTTAAGACGTCTAGTTAAGGTTTCGTTCTTTTGTTCAAGAGCGGTTTCCTTTTGTAACAAAGCGGCATCACGTCTATCAATGTTTTGTTCTCTTTGTGAGAGTTTATTTTCTTGATTAACAACTTCTTGTTTTCTTTCGTGAATTTCTTTGTTGGCTTCTTGTTTCATTTCGTACACAGCTTGTTTGCCATCTAGCTGTGCGTTCTTTGTAATGTGTTCAGCTTTAATTTCAGCATCGCGAATAATCTTTTGTGCGGTCTTGTTAGATCTTGCTTTCTTAAAAGCAGGAATAAATAGGACAATGGCTGCACCAACGAGTAATCCAGCGACACCACAAAGGATAGGTAAAACCACCTGCATCGCTTCTACTAATACTATCATATAGTATTTCCTTTCTGAGTCTTTTAGACTAAAAGTAATTACTTTTAAAATGTAATTACATTACCTAAAAATCCCTAGTATTCCCATAGGGGCAAGGATTCAGATTATATATTTACAGGACAAACCTGATAATAAAGTTCTCAAGAGAGAATATATAGGTAAGTACCTTCCGAGGGTACGCATTTATTATACCTATGCGCGAACTATATAACAAATTAAAAATAAAAAAGGGAACGCGAGGTTCCCAATTTATTTAATTAAGCACGTTGATTTAGTGGATCACCAGCGTGTGCTGCTATGTATTCCGCTAAGGTTTGACTACCATGCATTAAAGTCTTTCCTTCAGCGGATGTGCTTGTATCATCTTGGAAGTAAAGCTTTGCGTGAACAGTCATATCAATACCTGCATGTAATGACATATCAGCGTCTAAGCCCGCTAAGGTTTCACCTAAGGCATAGGCCACTACTGTTAATGTCTTTAATGACTCGGATTGTGCTAATTCGCCAATGTTAATTGCAAATTCGTATCTATTAACTTCAGTTGCAACATTATTCTTGTAGTAACTATTCTTTAAGCTAAAGCTTTCATCATATACATAGTTTTGAATAATGTTTTCATATTCAATTTGGCCACCGGTGGATTCAACGTTTGAAACGCTATTCATAATAGAACTACCTAAGCCTAAGATGTCACTCATGAAAATAACCATAAGGTTACTCTTGAAGCCTTCTAAATCATATTTTGCGTATACATCTGCAGTACCTGCGCCTAAGCCCCATAAGCCATTCCATGAGTCATGACGATGGACATAGAACAAGGAATCTGCATCACTACCTTTGATGTTGTCATACATTAAGTATGCTTCTCTAGACATGCTTGTATGATACCCATCAGAAACACCAATGATGGTTGGGATTTCAGTTAAGTGCATAACTAATGAGAAACGTGTTTTGGTGTTAATCATTTGGATATCTGCAGTCATTGTCTTGTTAACGAATAATTCTGCAAGAGCGTTAAGAACGCCACTATCGAAATCAAGTCCAATGGTTCCTCTAATATGGAAATAGTTATATTCAACTGTATTAATTGTTTGTTCAGCAAATTGTGAGATTGTAGAGATATCAATGTAAGAACTATCTTCCACTAAATGGTGAGCTTCATAGACTTCTTGATCAAATTCTAATAATTCACCAGAGAAGTTAATTGTCTTACCACCGAATTCTAATCCGATGATATCTAAACCTTTAATGGTTTCACCATCATATCTAATTCTGACGTTTAAGTCATTTGTGCCGAATCCTAAGAATTCACCACTGATAGAAACTTCAACAACGCTTTCAGTGATATTAAGGTGTGTAATGATATCGTGGTCTAATAATGCTAAGTAATCGGATGTTTCGGTTGCAGATAAGATTTGGCTGATTGGGCTTGCTTCCGCACTGCTCATTAATGAACCAATTAATTCAGAAATGTTGGTATCACTGTTTTCAGTTAATGCCTTAATCTTTCCAAATAATTCATTGAATGTATTGTAGTCAATTCTAGCGTTAGTTCTATTGCCAGATGTTCCACCATAAGAAAGTAATACTTTACCGGTCTTATTTGCGGTTGGTTGAGCATCCATAATAATGTGGTGTGGATAGTTATCACCATCATAGATGGTTAATTCACCAGAGCCGTAATTAAATGTACGTGTTGTTGGTAAGATATGAGCGTCGCTTTCAATCTTATCTCTAATAGTGAAATGCATTAAACCGTTAGCGCGTAAATCTGTTGTTTCTGGATCGCCATCATTTGTAGTTAATGAGAAGGAAACGCCATAGGTATCTTGGTTGATTAATTTCTCAACAGAAGAGACTAATGAAATCGCTGGATCTAATGCGACATATTCACTTGGAACGATAACCACTGGAATATAAGTGTTAACACCTAATGTGACATTGATTTCATATCCACCATAGGATAAGCCAGTAACAGATAATGATTTAAGTGATTCATCATCCCATGTAATTGCGATATCAAAATCACTAACTGGTAATTTGAAATATGAAGCTCCAAATGTAAATGATAATGAGTTACTTGTTAATTTGAAGTTTTGAATGAATTCTGGGATATCGTTAACATAAGTTAAAATGGTATCTAAATCGATATCAATTTCACTAGAAACATCACCCAAGTTATCTAACACATCAGTGATTTCTGGTTTATTGAGTTTTTCAGTAATGAAGTCCACTAATGTGAGAACTGATTGATTTGTAATAGAAACCTTTAAGTTTTTGTATGCTGCAAAGATAGTTTCATCTTGGTAACCTGCGGATAATCTATATTCTTTATTCGCATAGGTAACACCTAAATCAGCGAGAACTTTTAATTCATTGATATCAAAATTGATATCGCCTTCTAAGTCGATGAAGTCTTCGAGTTCAGTGTTATTTTCATCGCCACCGATTTTATCGACATCAACATCTAACGTGACATTTGCTTGTTTGGAATTAACTAAATCCATAACTCTATTGATTAAAGCAAATGAATGTTTGAAATCTGTGTATTCAGGAGCGTTTTCCTTTAAAGAAGGATTGATTAAATCTTCAATATCTTCAGTTAATGAATGGAGCGTACTTGTTGCAGAAACGGTTAAACCTTTAATGCTGCATTTTGGAAGCTCAACACCAATCATATGATATTCATCATCACTCAATAATTTGATGGCAATGTTTTCATCAAAGTTGAATAAGAAGTAATGTTCTCCTTCTCCGATGAATTCTTGCATTGTCGCTAAGGATGAAGTTAAGCCATCAATGTCTAAACTATCTAATAAGGAACCACTAGATGTACCGAGGTCCACACCGAAAGTTGGAAGCATATCCATAAAGTCAGTAATGTCATCGGTTTTTAATTTGAAATGCGTATCAGCGTAATCTAAATAGATTGTGCTATCAAAATATCCTAATGTAGCTTCAATATTGAGATTGCTCATTTGAACATTTAAATCAGCGGATAATTTGATGTTTTCTAAATCCGCGATAGAGAGTTGGATATTTTTAATATCTAACTTAATATCAAAGTTTAAATCTTCAATGCCACGTCTAATTGGTACTGGTTGATCTTCGATAGGAGTATCTTCACTATTACCTTTGGTAGAAATGGTTAAGTTGATATCACCTGCTAATGCTTTTGTAGCAACGAGGTTATTTAAGTATTTATCCGTAGGAGTTTCTTCTCTTGGTGTTGGATCAACTTCTAAAGCGTCATTTTTAATGGTTGGTTGTTTCTCTTCTGCTTTATGATAGCAAGATAAAAAGCCAGTTCCGGCGCCTAAAGCGAACACTGCAGTAAATATTCCTGCTTCTAATAATATCTTTTTCCAAATTTTCATCCCTTCAACCTCCTAATAAACATAGTCAGTTTCCAAATCTGGAATTGTTTCTGTACTGTTGTGATAAAAATCTATAACGTTTGTGGCATCTGATTCGTTCTTGCCAACAACATAAACTGTATATTTTTCATGAATCTTCACTTGTTCAAGATTGAAATTTTGATCAATTTTGAATGTTAAGTGGAGCAATTGAAAAGTTGGTGGTTGTTCCAAATTAGACATGGAAATCATTTGACGAGCATATCTTTCATTAGCCTTATTTGGATTGAGTTCAAGTTCCACTATCCATTTGTTATCAACTGTTTCGATGGATTCGCTAATAACTGTCTTGTCGGAAATGATGTAAATGACTGGACGATCGAGAGTCTTGCCCCAGGCTTCTTCAAACTCCGCTTTTGTATAACCATATTCGGTATCTTTACTCCAAGTGGCTGTGCAATCAGCGGTTGGATTACTAGCGGTGTATCTGAAGACATTATTGTCATCTTGATAGAAACGGAAACCACCTTTTTTAACAGATGAATAGAAAACGGATTCGCTATACCAACGATCACCATCACGAACATCATGGCTACAAACTTTTTGCTTAACGATTGCAGCAGAGACAGTACAGTGAGCAACGGTATGAGTGTGGGTTTCTTCAGCGAATCTTAGCCAAGAGATATTGGCAATCTCACTAGGTTTGAAATTAGCAGCGTTTGGTTCGGCATTGTACCTTTCCATAAGCGCGGAAAAATCGGTTTCTAAACCTGTATCGATTGGTGCATCAAAAGTATATGCCTTGGTGGATAGCATTTTGCCGAGAATGATCCCAGCGGCTAAACCACCGGCAATACCGGAAGTAACTACTATTCCGGTAATTACTGTGTTTTTAATGATGACGCCCTTAGGCAATTTTTCGCAATTCTTTTTCATCGCGGACAAGTATATACGCATGCAAGAAAAATAGGCGCTACTTCTTTAAATTTATTTAAGAGATATTTTTCTCTAACTCTCTTATTTGGAGAATTTTAGTGAAAATATAGGGTTTTTAGAGTATTATAGGGCCATGGAAGAATTAAAAACCATTGTTGGTAAAAACCTCAACGCATTAAGAAAAAAAGCAAAACTTACACAAATTGAGCTTGCTGAAAAGTTCAATTGTACAGATAAAGCAGTCTCAAAATGGGAGCAAGGAGCAACCCTTCCTGACCTCGAAACTTTGAAACAACTTGCCTCTTTTTATGGTGTCTCAATTGATTATTTAACAGAGGAAAAGAATATCAAAAATCCTCAATATAATCCAAAGAATGACCGCATTGTTTTTATTAATCGTGTGACAATCACATGCTTACTTTCTTCTATCATTTGGATGATTGCCACAATCATCTTTATTTACCCGCTTTTATTTATGAACAAGACCAACGCTTATTGGCCAATTTTCATTTGGGCGGTGCCTGCAAACGCGCTACTTCTTGTCATACTAAATAGATTCTTTTTTAAGAAGTCAAAAACAATAGCTTTGGCTAGTTGGACAGTGTTTTTATGGGTATTATTAACTGCATTCTATATGCACTTCTCGTTCTTTACGAATCTCGGCTATAACTTATGGATGATATTTATAATTGGAATACCAGCACAAGCAGTTATTGTTCTCTGGTACATCTTAAAGAAAAACAAGGCCTAATGACCTTGTCTTTTTTTATTCTTCGTCTTGTTTAGCGGCGGCTTTAATTGCTTTGAGCAATTCTTCCACTACTTCAGGATTGCTCTTTAAGTAATCTTTAGCAGCTTCTCTACCTTGTGCAATCTTGTTGCCTTGGTATTCGAACCAAGCACCGCTCTTCTTTACCATGCCTAATTCAACAGCGCGGTCTAAGATTTCTGCTTCTTTGGAAATGCCTTGTCCGTAGATGATATCAATTTCACATTGTTTGAATGGAGGAGAAACCTTATTCTTCACAATCTTAACTCTACAAGAGTTTCCATAGATATCAGAACCAGTTTTTAAGGCTTCATTTCTTCTAATATCAATTCTAATAGAAGCATAGAACTTTAAGGCTCTACCACCTGAAGTGGTTTCTGGGTTTCCGTATAGGACACCGACTTTTTCTCTTAATTGGTTAATGAAGATAACAGCACATTCTTTCTTATTAAGAATAGCGGCAATCTTTCTCATGGCCTTAGACATAAGTCTAGCTTGCATACCAACTGAGCTATCACCCATTTCACCATCGAGTTCGGCTTGTGGGACCAATGCTGCGACTGAGTCAACAACGATTAAACTGATTGCACCACTGTTAGCGAGCATTTCAGTAATTTCTAATGCTTGTTCACCACTATCAGGTTGGGAAAGGATTAATTCATCAATGTTAACACCTAAGTTCTTAGCATAGATTGGATCAATTGCGTGTTCAGCATCAATAAATGCAGCGCGTCCACCTTGCTTTTGACATTCAGCGATTGCATGTAATGCTAAAGTGGTTTTACCACTTGATTCAGGACCGTAGATTTCAATAATACGTCCTTTTGGATAGCCACCGACACCGAGGGCTTCATCCAATAATAGAGAACCACTAGGAATAACATCAACATCAACTGGTTGTCTGTCACCGAGTTTCATGACGCTTCCTTTACCAAACATTTTTTGAATCTGTTTGAGCGTTTCCTCTAATGTGATTTCATTTTCATTTTCTTTTGCCATAATTTGTACCTCTATTAAAGTAATAGTGTCTATCTAGAAATATTTTTGCGTTTTATTTTACATTTTTAATAATTTCTCAAGTGCGAACTCCACTGCTTGTTCTTGGATTTCATTTCTATTTCCTTTTAGTAATAAGGAATATACTTGAGCAGATTCTTTAGTGGCGATGCCAATATGAACTTCACCAACTGGTTTTCCTTCCATTGCGTCAGGACCAGCGTTTCCGGTAAAGGATACGCAGACATCAACTTTTAAAAGTTGCCTTGCATTATTTGCCATATGGTAAGCAATCTCTTTACTGACCACTCCGTATTTATTAACTTCACTTTGTGGGATTAAAAGGAGATTAACTTTCTCCTCTGTTGCGTATGTGATGTATCCACCTTTATAGAATTTAGATGCACCACTTACGGATGTGATTTGTTGAGCAAAAAGTCCACCAGTAAAAGATTCGACAGAGCCGAGTGTTAATCCTCTTTCACGGAGGTAACTATTTACTTCCTTCACTTTCATTCTTTTTACCTAGTAATACGTGTCCGTATTTAACCATATAGATAGCACCTGAAACGACAGATGCGATTGTGCATAAGTAAACAAAGATTTGAGCAATCTTTAAGCTGTTTGGCCAAGAAGCATCAAAATATGAGAATGGCCAACTATTTAATAAGACCAAGGACACCGCAATCATTTCTAATACAGTCTTGGCTTTGCCAAAGATGTTTGCAGCGATAACAACACCTTTTTGTGCTGCAATGAATCTTAATGCGTCCACAATGATGTCTCTAGCAACTAAAAGAATGGCACACCAAATGGACCAACTCATTTGTCCTGGAGCATAACTTGCTGGGACGATTAAAAAGATAACCATTGAGTTCACTAATAACTTATCAGCGACAGGGTCAAGGAATTTACCTAAGTCTGTGACTTGGTGGTTCTTACGGGCTAAATAACCATCTAAGAAATCGGTGAAACTTGCTAATACAAAGAAGATAAATAAGCCAAAGTATAACCAGTTAATCTTAGTTCCTGGAATACATTCGATAACGAATCCCTCTTTGAAAACACCGATAAAATAGAAAACCACTAAAGTGATAATCATAATCACAATAGCGATGATTCTAGAAAATGTAATCTTTGTAGGTGTATTCATATTTCTCCTAAGTGAGTATTCGATCCTATAAGCCATGTTTTGTCTAGGACAATTATTTATCTAAGCAATGCTTACCAATCTAAGTTCAGTTCCCTTGATTGATCTCCCCTACCAAATTTGGGTTTCTCGCTTGTGGGGTTTACCGCGTTCCACCTTTATGTTTCCATAAAGCTTCGTCACTGTGGCACTTTCAGGAGCTCCACCATAGTTTCCCTTAGGTCTTACTCCGCCGTCACGCACTCCTGCGTGCCTAGCGTTATCATTTCCGCTAGCGCAATCACTACGGGCATCGCAGCCCGTGCGAGCATGGACTTTCCTCTAACCGAAGTCAGCAATCATCCAGATCGAATGTTATTTAATGTTATGAGGATTGAATCCGTTTTGCCACAAAAATGTTTCTAACGTATTAATCCTTTTAATGAGATTGATATTGTCATCAGTGACATTATCAGTTGGTTTTATCTTTGAATACTTGGCTTTAAATTTACCAAGTTCAATTTCCATATCGGCTTTTTCTTTTTCAAGTTGCGTAATTCTTTTCTTTAATCCTTCGATTTCTGTTGTAGTGGCAAGGTAATTGCCTTCCACTCTTTCGTAGTCCAAGATAATTTGGTCTAAGAATTTGTCAACTTCATAAGGATCGTAACCACGAGGTATGCCTTTAAAAATTTTGTTGCCGATTTGTTCTGCAGTAAGTACTAGTTTAATTGCCATAATAAAACCTATTATTTATAATATAGTAGAATATCAGTGTTTTCAATCTTTTTTCTTTTGAAAAAAGAGACATAGTGATATATTGATAACAAGATGAACAAGAAATTATTACAAGTATTAAAAGGTCATAAAGTGTTAGTCTTCATGGATTTTGAAGGCACACAGTTTTCTCATGAGATGATTGCATTAGGAGCTATTTTAGTAGTCATCGATCAAAAGACCGGAAGAATTAAAAAGAAAAAAGCTCCATTTAAAACATATGTTAGAGCCCACAATAGAATTGGTTCTTATGTTGAAAGACTTACAGGTATCAATGAAGAGTTATTAAAACAAAAGGCCGTTTCATTTAATGATGCAATGAAAGCATTCAAAGCCTATTGTGGTCTTAACTTCAAAAAAGCCACATTCATTACCTATGGTAACCATGATATGAGAATCTTAGGCCAATCTATCGCCTATAACTTAGCGTATCCAAAAGATGTGACTTCTCAAATTCAAAAGAACTACTTCGACTATTCAGTATTTATTGGAGAATTCATTAGAGATGATAAAGGCAATCCACTATCACTAATCCATTTATGCCAATTATTTGAAGTTCCAGAAGCAGGGCAAGCACATGATCCAGAAATCGACGCTATTAACTTAGCAAACTTATATGATGCATTCTTAGCAAAGAAAGACTTGGTCCTTGATGAATATAAGAAACACATCAGAAGCCACAGCAATAATTTACCAACACCAATCCACAATGCGATTGTTAAATTAGCATCTGGTGAGAATGTTACTGCTGAAGAATTTAACGAAGAATTAAAGAACTACATAGACTAGTATGATTAGATATCCTAACGGCACAAAATACCAACCAGCAGCGGAAAAGAAAAGGGTCTCAAGAAAGTCAAAAGAAGACCTTTCTATTTCTGCGAGCAATAGAGGCATGGACCTTGAAAGTGATATCAACTTATCTAACGAATGGTACCGCGATCAAGATATCGCAGTAATTACAAAAAGACCAACACCCATCAATATCGTAAAGGTAGATTATTCTCGTGGCGCAAGAATCACAAATGCCTATTTTGAAAAGCAATCTACAACCGATTACAACGGTGTTTACAAAGGTCGCTACATCGACTTTGAAGCAAAGAACACAAAGAGCAAAACAAGCTTCCCATTGTCCAATATTGAGAAGCATCAAATTGACCACTTAAAACGCGTTATCAAACACGGTGGAATTGCCTTCTTCATTATTCAATTCCAAAGTAGACAAGAAGTGTATTTATTAGATGCCTCATTCGTTATTGATTTCTGGGAAAATGGCGAAAGAAAATCCATCCCCTATGATGTCTTCTTAAAGGATGGAATTCTTATTAAACAAGGATATAGTCCGCGTCTATATTACATAGATGCAATTGAACAAAAATACTTCAAAAAGTAGCGCAAAAACGCTATTTTTTATTGCAAAAAGCCGCTAATTTGCATTTTTCACATTGTGGGCTTCTTGCGGTACACATATATCTTCCAAAGTGAATTAATTGATGATGCAATTTAATCCATTCGGACTCCGGAAACTGCTTCTTAAGTTTGATTTCTGTATTCAAAGGATCGTCATCTTTTTTTGTTAATCCAAGACGTTTAGAAATACGCAAGATATGTGTATCAACTGGTAGGTCTGGAATTCGGAAAATTTCCGCACGAATTACGCCTGCTGTTTTGTTACCAACACCAGGAAATTTTTGTAGTTCATTTTTATCACTCGGAACCACTCCATCATAGTTCTCAACAAGGGATTTCGCGATGGCAATTACGTTCTTCGCTTTGTTCTTGTATAAACCTATTGAATGGATGATTTCTTCAACATCAAAAAGACTGGCATTAGCGAGTTCTTCAAGCGTTTTATATCTATCAAATAATATAGGTGTAACTTTATTTACTGAGACGTCAGTTGTCTGTGCGGATAGCATAACCGCGATAACTAATTCATAGTCTTTATTGTAGTTAAGTTCACAACCGACATTCGGAAACACTTCATCAAGGAAAGAAGATATTTCACTTACTTTATTTTTTGTCGTCATCATCAAATTGATCTAACCATGGAGTCTTAGCGATTCTAATGGTTTCTTCTAGGTTCTTATCCCAATCATCTTTAATTGTGGTATGACCTTCTTTTTCAATATCTTCTCTTTCAGCCCAAGAAAGAAGAATCTTGTCAACTGAACGCAATGATTTCTTTCCTTTTGAAAGGGCTTCTTTTAATGCGTTAATAATCAATTCATCACTATATCCATAGGATATCCATTCTCTAATACGAGAGAATTCCACTTGTGTTAATGGACGGGATAACAATTCTTCAAATTGACCAAAGACATTTTGAAGCATGTCATTAACTTGTTTGCTATTCTTTTGAGCTTGCTCAAAGGATGTAGTCATTTGGAATTCACGGAAGAGTTTTTCTTTTAATGGATTTAAAGAAGTAACCGTTTTATGTCCTTGTGAGACATATTCAATGAAACCTCTAGTTAATAATCCGTTTAAGATTGCATCAATATCTTTATGATCTAATGTCATTTTTAATGACAAAATATCACCAGTAACGAATGGATTACCTTGACTGGTTAAATGGTCAATCATAAAGATGACAGCGAGTTCATTCTCACTAATCTTCATCTTTTTATAGTTCTCTAATAAGAGAAAACGGAAATCTATAGCTTCTGTAATCATGTGCCTATTAATTTATCACATCTAAAAGATGTTTTATATTATATTCTTCAAAAAGTTTGTTAATCAAACTAGAATCCTTGTTTTTAATCTTTCTAATATCCTGATGAATCTTTTCGATATTTAATTTATCTAATAAGGAAATATTATTTCTAATCGCTTTGTCTAGTTCACTATCGATATTTAATTTGTAATCAATAGAGAATCTTAATGCACGGATGATTCTAAGTGGGTCTTCTTTAATTCTTAAATCTGGGTTGCCCACCATTCTTAAGGTTCGATTATTTAAGTCTTCTTGTCCGTTAACGTAATCTAGGACTTCTAACTTTGAATTCATATATAAAGCATTAACTGTAAAATCTCTTCTTTTTACATCAATTAATAAGTCTTTAACGAAGTGAATTTTGTCAGGATGGCGAGCATCTTCATAGCCCTTTTCTTCACGCAATGTCGTGATATCAAACTTAACCTTCTTTTCTGTCTTATATGATACACTACCAAAACGCGCAAAAACAAATGATGCATCAGGTAAGAACTTTTTAATATCTTCTGGTGTCGCATCAGTGACAACATCCATATCATCTAGTGGTAGTCCAAGAAGAAAATCTCTTACTGTTCCACCAACCATGTATAAGGAAAAACCGTTATCATTAAATAACTTGTTTAAAGATAAGAATTCTAATAACTTTTCGTCCATAAGGTCATTATATTCTTTATATAAAGATAAAAAAATAAGATGTTTTAGAACATCCTATTTTATTTAGCCCCTTATTTATTGAGTTTAGCTTTTAAAGATTTGGAAACTCTGAAGGAAATTGCACGGCTCTTCTTGATAACAATACGAGTGTGTTTCTTTGGATCTGTTCCTTCTCTTTCTTGACGGACTTTTGGAGAGAAGGCACCAAAGTTTGTGATGTTAACTTCTCTTCCCTCGAGTAATGCTTTCTCCATTAAGTCGAAGCAAACGTCAAGAGCGGCTTCAGCATCTTTCTTGCTTAAATGAGCTTTTTCTGCGACTTGTTCAACCAAGTCACGCTTGTTCAATTTTTGCATGTGTTTTACCCCTTATTAAAACTTGCAACTATTTTATCATTGTTTTCTATTTCTTACCAAAATATTTATCGGCGTACCCTCAAAATTAAAGGTTTCACGCAATCTATTCTCGATGTACCTTAAATAACTAAAGTGCATCCACTCGGAATTGTTAACAAATAAAACGATTGTTGGAGGTGAAGTTGAGACTTGAGAACAGTACAAAATTTTCACACGTCCACCATTGAAATTTGGAGATTGGTTCATCATCTGTGCGTCTTGAATGACCTCATTAAGTAAAGAGGTTTTTACACGTGTGTAGTAAGCTTGGTGAACCATCTCGAGTGTTTCAAAAATAGTATCGATTCTTTGTTTCTTGAGTGCGGACACAAAACAGATTGGTGCATAATCAAGGAACTTATATTCTTGTCTGATCCATTTAGTCATTTCGCTGATGGTGTTTGTGTTCTTATCAACGATGTCATATTTATTCACAACAATAATAATGGCTTTATGTAAATCAGTTGCATATTGAATAACGTGTTTATCTTGTTCCGTAATTCCTTCTTTTCCATCAAGAACTAGAAGAACGATTTCACTACGTTCAATAGCCTTTAAAGCGCGAATTGCGGAGTATTTATCTATAGATTCGTATATTTTGCCGCGTTTTTTAAGTCCTGCGGTGTCAATAACAACGTATTGTTTATCACCCTTTGTGAAAGGTGTGTCAATTGAATCTCTTGTGGTTCCAGAGATATTAGAAACGATAACTCTTTCTTCATTTAAGATAGCGTTCACTAAAGATGATTTTCCGACGTTTGGTCTTCCCACCATACAAAAAGTGATTTTATCTTCATCTAATTGATCATTTGATTCAGGTAAGTGTTTGATTATTTCATCTAATAAATCACCAATGCCAATACCATGAGAACCAGAGACAACATGTGGCTTTCCAAGTCCTAGTCCATAGAACTCTTGAGCGTCAGAAATATGGCTTCCTTCATCGATTTTATTGACTGCTAAAATGATAGGTTTTTTAACTTTATACAATAACCTACTAACCATACGGTCATCTGAAGTAATTCCCACCTTGCCATCAACCACGAAAACGATGACATCTGCCTCTTCGATTGCGATTTCGACTTGGGCTCTAATTTGTACTTGGAATGGTTTGTTGGCGACTTCAATACCGCCTGTATCTATAACAGAAAAAGAATGGCCTAACCATTCACATTTACCATATAGACGATCTCTAGTAATACCAGCTTCATCATCTACGATAGCGTGACGCTCGCCAATCATACGATTAAAAATCGTTGATTTGCCAACGTTTGGTGATCCGACGATAGCTACTATGCCTTTTGGCATGCTTCAGCCGCCTCTTTTTCGGCAATTTTCTTATCGATGATTTCGATAACTGCGTTAACAACTTGTTCAACGCTCATAAAGGAAGTATCAAGAAGAATTGAATCTGGTGCAGCCTTTAATGGAGCAAAGTCTCTATGAGAGTCGATATAGTCTCTCTTTCTCACATCTTCTTCAATTTCTTCTAATGTACATTGAATACCTTTGGAAATATTTTCGTCATAACGACGAATCGCTCTTGTTTCTACACTAGCGATTTGGAAGATTTTGACATCAGCATCTGGTAAAACATATGTACCGATATCTCTGCCATCCATAATGACGGAATGTTTGCCCGCCATTTTACGTTGTTGTTCTACTAAGAACAAACGGATATCTTTGTATGAAGCAATATATGAAACATTACCGGAAACTCGTGGTTCACGGATTTCTTTAGAAACATCGATATCGTTGCAAAGAACAATATGGCCTGGTCTTAACTTAATTGTGACTTCAGGAATTAAAGCAACACATGCTTGTTCATCTTGACAGTTAACGCCTTTTTCCATGCAGTACCATGTAAATGCACGATACATCGCGCCTGTATCAATGTATGTGTAACCCTTAATACGTGCGACTTCTTTAGCAACAGTAGATTTGCCAGCAGCGGCTGGTCCATCAATAGCGACAGTAATCTTCATAACTAGTTTCTCCATACAATAATTCCGAAAATGACAATTGCGGCTATGACTAAGACAATACCTGTAATAATAAGTGACCATTTAACAATGGAAACAGTTCTTTGCCTTTTAGCAATAGCTAATTCTTGTTCATTTTCATTAATAGACTTAATAACTTGGTCCATAGGTAAAGTAGATGTTGTATCTTCACCTATGATTTCCACTTCTGTATTTGCGCTGGATTTGGGGGTTTCTAAATCAGGAGCCTCTTCCTTAATAAGAGAATTCCGGTATTCTTTAAATTTTTGAACTCTAGAAATCGCCATAATCCCTATTTGTATTTATTTTATAAAAATAAGGGGATAATTTGTAGAGGAAATTAACATAAATTAAAAACCCTTTACGAATTATTGAAACAAATAAGCGAATAAGATATAATTTCTTCAAGAAAACCAAGGAGGAATTTTCGATGGCAAAGAAAAAATTAAAGATCGATCAAAGCTTATGCATCGGATGCGGTTGCTGCGCAGGCACATATCCAGATGACATCAAAATCGGTGATAGCGGTTTAGCAGAACTCATTACTGGTGAAGCAGACGAAGAAGCCGTCAGTATCTGCCCTGTTGGTGCAATTTCCGAAGAGGAATAATGATATAGAAAAACCAGGTCATCAAGGCCTGGTTTTTTTATGTCTTTTTTTAATGGTTTTCACCAATTCTATCAATAACTCTATGTAGTCTCTTATAAAGAATAAATGTTATTACTACCACCATCGCGTCTTTCATCGCGTTAAATGGTACACCTACATACGCCCAGAAGGTCCAGCCTAAGGATGTGATTCTTGGATTTGCTGCTTGGCACATACCGAGGATTGCTCCCTTAGGGAATCCCATCATGAAGATATAGAAGTCTAATATTAAGAATGAAGTGATTAATGAGGCAGTTAATACTTGTATTACTGTCGCAATTAGCAAGGCAATTAATGCGCCCTTAACACTTCTATTTTTCTTATAGATAATTGCTGCAGGAATAATAAATGCTGATGAGTATATAAAGTCCGCTAATTCGCCAACACCCATAGTGCTTGTAAATGGTAACTTCACTAATGTCTTAACTAAGATAACGAAGAAGCCACTTAATGGACCATAAGCAAATCCCGCTATAAGAGCAGGCACTTCATCGAAGTGGAACTCTAAGAATGCTGGGAAGAATGGAACTCCAAATGTTAATCCAGGAACAATGTATAAGATAATAGACATTGCTGCGAATAATCCGGTTCTCGCAATAAACTTTGTGGTAATCGGATTTTTCTTTTTTACTAATTTGGCGAGCATGAACACGCCTGCGATTACAATGCATGCAACCGCGATTACTAATCTTGTTAAATCAAACTTACTCATAAAAAATAGACCCAGTCAGGGCCTAAAAAACAACTTCTTTCATCCAGACTTTACTGTCGCCACTGGAATTTCACCAGTTCATGCCTTTCGGCTCGTGGGGTTTACCACCGGTCGCGTTATTCGCTGCCCTGAAGCGGAATTATTATAACTCTATATCTATAAAAATGTTATTTAATTTATAAAAATTATTGTTCTTCGTGATCCATAACTTCTTTAGCTAATGAGAAATAGGCTAAAGCGCTAGAACTTGATGGTCTAAAAATAGTAACTGGTAATCCTTTTGAGTTACTTTCAGGAACGGATATACTTCTAGGAATTTGGTTCAAGAAAGTGTTCTCTTTATATAAGCCTCTAATTTGAGTGGAGATTTCCACACTCATATTTGTTTTAGAGTCATACATTGTTAATAAAACGCCTTCAATACCTAAGTCAGGATTATAAGTGGATTGAATACGTGAAACAGATGCAAGCATCTGTGCAGCGGCCTCCATAGCAAAGTATTCACATTGAACTGGAATTAAAACTGAATTAGCTGCAGTTAAAGCATTGATTGTTAAGAAACCAAGGCTTGGTGGGCAATCAATAATGATGTAGTCATATTCTGTTTTAATCTTAGCAATGCATTCTTTAAGAACTTTGAATGGTTCATCAGTTTTTCCTTCGATAGATTCATCTAAATTTGAAAGGATGAGTTTAGAAGGTAAAACATCTAATGTTTCTAAGATTGTATGACGGATAACTTTGTTAATATCTTCTTCAAGGTTTAAAACATTAAAGATAGTTTTATCGATTAAAGCAATATCAATACCTAATCCACGAGATGAATTACCTTGTGGATCCATATCTATAAGAAGCACTCTACGTTTAAAGTGCGCTAAAGAGGCAGATAAGTTAATAGCGGTTGTTGTTTTACCAACCCCACCTTTTTGATTTGCAATTGCGATAATCTTTGCCATATTACAAATACTATAACATGAAAAAAGAGACTTTTATAATGGGAGTCTCTTTATATCGGTATATTGTCTTGGATATTTTTTGTTTGTTTCTTTTTCTTTAACGATATGAATTATCGCTCTCTTTTCATGAGATTCAGGCAATTCAAATTCGTAAATACTACTTATTCTACAGTTAAGTCTTCTCAAGGCTGCTTTAGAATTATTGATTTCTTCTTCATATCCTTGGCCCTTCATAGCAATAAATGTTCCGCCAACTTTAAGCATTGGGATTATGAGCTCTAACAAGATATTTAATTGAGAAACCGCTCTTGCTGTTGCGTAATCATATTTCTCACGGTTATTTCTTGCATAATCTTCTGCACGATTAGCAATACCTTCAACATTAATATTTTGTTTTTTAGCAAAGCCCAATAAATGGTTAATTTTCTTAGCGGTTGAATCTAATAATGTAACTTTAGCATTTGGTTCTAAAATTTTAATAACCATGCCTGGAAAACCAGCACCAGTTCCGACATCAATAATAGACTTTTCTGTTAGGTCTAAATCATACAAAGCGAGCGCTGAATCGTAGATCATTTTTTCAACAAATTCATCTTCGTTTGTGATAGCGGTAAGATTGAATTTTTCGTTCGTTTCAAGAGTCACTTTCATGAACGTATTTAAAAGATTTGCTTGCTCTTCGGAACAGGCAATTTCTTGTGCTTTTAATGCGTTCAAAAGTTCATTAATTTTCATTAGTTTTTCCTCTTAATATTGAGAATTAAAATCGAAATATCAGCAGGATTAACACCACTAATTCTAGAGGCTTGTCCAATGGTTAATGGTCTAATTTTGTTTAACTTACTTCTTGCTTCAAGTGCTAAACCATCCATATTGAGGAAGTCAAAATCATTTGGAATCTTCATTGCATCGAGCTTAGCCATGCCTTCTGCTTCCTTAATTTGTTTGATAATGTAGCCCTCATATTTAGCGATAATCTCAATTTCTTCAATTGTGGACTCATCGAGTGAAAAACCCTCTAACTCTGGGATAAACTTAGCAATTTCAGTATATTTTACGTTAGGACGCTTCAATAGTTCGAATGCCTGAATACCACCTTTAAGTTCATTGAAGCCTAGAGATGAAAGGTATTCTTCCACTTCTTTTTTCTTACCTAAATAATGTGCTTTAAGAATTTCAATTACTTTCTCAATATTTGATTTTTTCAAAACGAATTTTTGATATCTGTCTTCTTTTATCAAACCTACATTATGTCCAATTTCTGTAAGTCTCAAATCAGCGTTATCATGTCTTAAAAGTAATCTAAATTCCGCACGTGAGGACATAAGTCTATATGGTTCTAATGTGCCCTTGGTCACAAGGTCATCAATCATGACACCAATATAGGATTGATCACGTCTTAAAATGAGTGGTTCTTTTCCTTCAATTTTGAGTGATGCATTGATGCCTGCCATAAGGCCTAAACCAGCGGCTTCTTCATAACCAGAAGTACCACAAATTTGACCACCGATATAGAGGCCTGGCCACTTCTTTAATTCGAGTGTTGGACCATACTCTTCTGGAACGATTAAATCGTATTCAATTGCATAGGCATATTTTAAGAAAACTGCGTTCTCAAAACCTGGTAATGAACGCACCATTTCTTCTTGAACATTTCTTGGCATTGATGTGCTGAAACCTTGGACATAAATGCTATCTGTATATCTTGATTCTGGTTCCAAGAATAATTGATGTCTTTCTTTATCAGCGAAGTTAACAATCTTGCTTTCAATAGATGGGCAATATCTTGGGCCGACACCAGTAATCAAACCACCATACATCGCGGACTCACCTAAGTGCTCGCGAATAATATCATGTGTATGTGGAGTTGTATAAATTAAGTAACAAGGGATTTGTTCTTCAACAGGAATAAATTCGGTTGTTTCATAAGAAAAGCCTAATCGACCTTTTGTGCCTGGTTGAATGCTTCCTTTAGAGAAGTCGATAGAATCTGCTTTAATTCTTGGAGGAGTTCCAGTTTTAAAACGAGTTGTTTCAATACCCATAGAACGTAAGTATGGAGATAATCCTTTGGATGGCTTTTCACCATCTGGGCCTTCATCTAATACTTCACTACCTCTGAATATTTTACTTTCCATATATGTTCCAGTTGTTAAGATGACTGCTTTAGCAGTGTACTCGTTTCCGAGTTCGGTCTTAACACCAAAAACATGTGTATCGTCATGTAATAAAGACACTACTGTTTCTTCTTTAACAGTTAGGTTTTCAGTCTCTAAAGCTAATTGTTGTAAATAATCTGGATATTCTAATTTATCTTGTTGGGCTCTTAAACATTGAACGCCTGGACCTTTACCAGTATTTAACATTTTCATTTGCAAATAATGGTGGTCAGCAGCTTTTCCCATCATGCCACCTAAAGCATCGATTTCTCTAACAACGATACCTTTAGCGGATCCACCGATAGATGGATTACATGGCATATTACCCATTTTCTTAAAGTTAATGGTGCACAAAAGTGTCTTGTGTCCCATATGAGCACAAGCAAATGCTGCTTCTAATCCAGCGTGTCCACCACCAACAACTATTACTTCGTAATCCATTAACCGACACTACCTTCCATGTCCATTTTAATGAGTTGATTTAATTCAACAGCGTATTCCATTGGTAATTCTTTAGCGAATGGTTCAATAAAGCCCATAATAATCATTTGTGTTGCTTCTTTTTCACTAATACCACGACTCATTAAATAGAAGAGTTGTTCTTCACTAATCTTACTGACTGTGGCTTCGTGTTCAATAAAGCTAGAATTGTTCTTAACTTCGTTTGTTGGAATTGTGTCGCTCTTAGAAATGTTATCTAAGATTAATGTGTCACATTCAACGTGGCTCTTACAGTTAGTGGCGTTTTCTGTATGTCTAACAGTACCACGGTAATTTGCGATACCGCCGTTCTTCACAATTGATTTAGAGATAATTGTACTAGTCGTATCTGGTGCTTCGTGAATCATACGGGAACCAGCATCTTGGAATTGGTTCTTGCCAGATACCGCAATAGAAATACATGTGCCTTTAGCACCTCTACCTTTTAAGATACAGGCAGGATATTTCATATTCATCATGCTACCGATGTTACCATCAACCCATTCCATAGTGGCGTTTTCATAGCAAACAGCCCTTTGGGTGACTAAATTGATGATGTTTGTAGACCAGTTTTGAATTGTTGAATAACGGCACTTAGCGCCTTTTAAAACGACGATTTCTACAACACCGGAGTGTAATGATTCTTTACTATATGCTGGAGCGGTACATCCTTCGACATAATGGATATCTGCGCCTTCATCAACAATAATGAGTGTTCTTTCAAATTGTCCGGACTTTTCATTATTGATACGGAAGTAACTTTGAAGTGGCTTATCTAAATGAACTCCTTTAGGAACATAGATAAATGATCCACCTGACCAAACCGCTCCATTAAGAGCGGAGAATTTGTTATCAGCGATAGGTACAACAGTACCAAAATATTTTTTAAATAATTCTGGATATAGTTTTAATCCCATATCTGTGGAGAGGAAAATAACACCTTTATCTTCGATCTCTTTTAGCATGTTATGATAAACAACTTCAGATTCGTATTGAGTAGTAACACCAGAAAGGTATTTTTGTTCTGCTTCTGGGATACCTAATTTGGTAAATGTATTTTTAATAGTTTCTGGAACTTCATCCCAGTTTTGGGTTTCGCCTTTTGCCACTCTATTGAAATAAGTAAAAGAATCGAAATCCATAAAGGATAGATCTGGTCCATAGTTAGGAAGTGGCATAGCATTAAATGCTCTTAAAGCTTTTAATCTAAACTCAAGCATCCATTCAGGCTCGTTTTTTAAACGAGAAATCTCTCTAACAACATCTTCGTTTAAACCTTTTGGAGTTTTAACGATAGAGACATCTTCATCTTTAAAGCCGTATTTATCTAAAGAATCTTGGAATTTAATATCTTTTGGTGTCATATTATTTTCCTTTCAAAATAGCATCCGCGGCATTCCATCCAATAGTGGCGCATCTAATTCTTGCGGCTTGTTTTGAAGTATTAATGAAAACGATAGCTTCATCTAAAACTTCTTCATCAAATGGTTGCTCGTGGATCATATTGTCATATTGTTTGATGATGTTTTTTGCTTCATCAATTTTCTTGCCTTTTAATAAGTCGCACATAATATCTGTGGACGCAGTAGAAATGGTACAAGCAACACCATCAAAACAGGCATCAGTAACGATACCATTTTCTATTAATAGAAAAATGTTTAAATCATCAATGCAGTTATCAGAATGCATATGGATTTGTTCAAACTTATCGGAAGTTGGTTGATGCTTATTCATTGGATTGCTGTAATGATCCATGATAATTGAACGCATCATATCATTAGTTAAAGTAAGCATCTAAAATATCTCCTCCGTTAATAACTGCATCGACAAATGCATCGATGTCTTCTTTGGTTGTATATAAGTAAGTGGACATTCTGCATGTTGCAGGTGTACCTAAGAAATCATTTAAAATCTTGGCGCAGTGTTGTCCGCTTCTAATAGCGATACCTTTACTATTTAATAAGGTCGCTTCATCTTGTGCGAATACACCTTTTTTATTAAATGTGATAATACCATTCTTAGCGTTTTTATTATAAATAATAACATCATCACATTTTTCTAATTTAGATAATGCATATTCACATAATTCTCTATCGTGAACATGAATGTTTTCAACACCGATAGATTCAATGAATTCAATCGCTGCTTTAAGTCCTAAAATACCTGCGATATTTTGTGTTCCCGCTTCAAATCTCATTGGAGGTTCATAAGGAACCATTTCGATATCTTTATTAAAGGAAACATTCATTCCTCCTCCAACAAAGTATGGCCACATCTTTTCTAAGAGTTCGTATTTACCGATTAAGCAGCCAATACCAGTAGGACCACACATCTTATGTCCAGAGAATGTTAAGAAGTCGATATCAGCATCTTTGAAATCAATCTTCATATGTGGAACAGATTGCGCTCCATCCACAACAAGGATTGCACCATTTTCATGAGCGACTTTAGCGAATGCTTTAATATCAACCACATTTCCTAATACGTTACTCACATGAGCAACAGAAATTACTTTTGTTTTATTAGAAATAATCCTTTTAAGATTATCAATAGTTAATCTTCCCTCTTCATCTAATGGAATGAATTTAATAACAGCGCCTGTTAAGTGGCTAACTTCATACCAAGGTAATAAATCAGAAGCATGTTCGTTTTCACTTAAGATGATTTCATCACCTTTTTTAAGGAATTGGAAACCATAAGATAAGGCAATAAGATTTAAAGACATTGTGTCGCCAGAAGTAAATACAACTTCTTTTGCTTCGCAGTTTATAAAGTGAGCAACTGTTTGTCTTGTTTGTTGAACCTTTTGGTCCATATTAAACAAAAGATCATAATCACCTCTATGATGATTAGCAGTTTCTTCAGAATAATATTTCACTGTCGCATCAATAACACATTGAGGTTTGAATGTTGTGGAAGCGTTGTCTAAATAAACAAGTGGATGACCTTGCATCTTCTTGCCATTAAGCATTGGGAATTGTTCACGTATTTTCTTAATGTCGTACATATTACATTTTCCCCTCAATCAAATTGATGATTTTTTCTTTATATTCTTCATCTTCAAAACCCTTGATAATTGGTTTTAAATAACCAAAGGTAATGAGGCGTTTTGCTTCATCTTCAGTTAAACCGCGTGAGGTTAAATAAAAGATGTGTTCATCATTTATTTTTCCAACGACTGCAGCATGGCTAGCTTCAACATCGTTTTCATCGATTTTTAAAACTGGTTTCGCCACACCATTAGAGGTCTTATCGAAAACCATGATCTTGGCGTTTTGGTGTGCTTTAGATCCATGCATTCCATTTTCGATTTTGCCGATACCAGCGAAAACGAGTTTTGCGTTATCACGGACAACACCATAGTTATCCATCTTTGAATATGTATTAAGTGCGTTGTGATAAATGTTCACAGCGAACTCTTTATGCTCGTTCTTTTCAGTTAATGAGGCTAAATGCCATCTGCAAATTGCACCTTCACCATTGAGATTGATAGTAATATCCGCTTTACAGTCGGATGTAATGAAGTCTGCAAAATATCCAGAAAATTCAGCGTTTTGACTAACATTTGCGGTAATTTTGAGGTCTTTTTTGTCAAAATGCATTAATGAAGCAATGTTAACTGTGACATTTGCAGGTACTTCAAAATGAATCTCTTGAACTTTTTCATAATTAATCAAAAGAAAATCAAAGTTTGTACCTTCTTGGATATTGATTTCTACCTTTCCTTCTCTATCTTTAAGGTCGAGTAAAAAGAATTTGGAGGCAGATTCCAATACGTTATATCTATTAAGGTTTTTATCGTAGTTAGGTAGAAGTCTTTCCATTATTTGATAGCTTCCTTCACACCACATGTTCCGATAGAAACTGTGTTCATATTGTTTTCATCTTTTGCGATTTCGATACCAAATTCAGTTTTGATAAATTCGTAACCGGTTTGGTCGATGCGTTTGATGTATTTTGGATCACCATCAATCGCCACTTTTCCGTTAACTATGACAACCGCTCTTGTAGGTTGGATTAAATCGAACAATCTAGCATAGTGAGAGATGACCATAAAACCGATACCTTTTGCTTGTAATTTTTTGATGGTATCTGCCACTACTTGGATGGCGTCAACATCTAAGCCAGAATCGATTTCATCTAGCATCGCAATTTTTGGATTCAAAAGCAATAATTGTAAGATTTCGTTTCTCTTCTTTTCACCACCAGAAAATCCTTCGTTTAATGATCTTGTGGCAAGGTCAAATGGCATCTTCAATTCTTTAGTTGCGGAATCTAATGACTTATAAAACTTATAAGTACTGACTGGTGTTTCGTTTCTTGCGTTCACCGCGGCACGTAAAAAATCACTATTGATAACACCTGGGATTTCACTTGGATTTTGCATACCAAGGAATAAGCCTTTTCTCGCTCTTTCGTCTGTGGTCATTTCTAAGACGTTTTCATCGTCTAAGAAGATACTTCCTTCAGTAACGATATATTTTGGATGGCCCATAATAACATTTAATAAAGTAGATTTACCATGTCCGTTAGGTCCGAGAACCGCGACGGTTTCACCTTCGTTGATAACTAAGTCGATTCCTTTGAGAATTTCCTTACCTTCAACTGTGGCGTGTAGGTTTTTAATAACAAGTTTAGACATAACTCTTCACCTCAAATCGCACCTATTCTACAAAGTAAGAAAAAACAATGCAACAAATACGATAAAGAAAATGACTCATTCTTAGCAATTAGGCACTTACTAAGTAAAAGTCTTAATTAGTTGTTGCATTAAAAATCAATAATATTTAGAATATTAACGCTATATTTCAGTAAAAGGAGTACGAAAAAACATGAAAAAAAGTAAACTAAAACTCGGATTAGTTACTAGTTTCATTGCTTCTATGGCGTTATCCGCTTGTGGTGCCAGTGTTACAAAAAGTGATACTGATTTAGTCAACTTCAAAGCGTATGACGGAGAGACTGACTTATCTATCTCTATTGATGAAATCTATAAAGATTATATGAAGTCCTCCAGTGGTATTTCCAAATACTACGATCAAGTCTTAGAAGTCTTAATTCGCAACGCTTTCCAAAAAGACAAAAATGGGAACGGAAGTGTCTTTGGGGATTCTGTTGTGAAATTAAAGAAGAATTATAACAAGATTCTCTCTGAAGCTAAGGACAGTGTTAAAGGCCAAAAGGATGTTGCAAAAGAAAATGCAAAAACCAACGGTACAAGCTATTCAACAGAATGGAAAGCCGTTTTGGCAGAAAAGGGAGTTAAGGACGAAGAAGAACTTCTCCAATACTTCATTTATAAATTAGAAAAAGAAGAAATCGAAGATTGGTATTTCAACAATCACGAAGATGAAATCAGAAGTGAATACATCGGCGTCAACGGTGACGGCGAAGCAACAAAAGAAGATGTCTCTTCAAGATTCCCATATCACATTCGTCACATCTTAATCAAAGTTGAAGACGGTGCCAGTGAATTCAACCGTGGTACAATCTCCGCCGACCAAGCTAAAGCTCTCTCCAAAACAGTTGAGTTATTAGCACAAGGCACATTATCATTCGGTGAAATCGCCGCAATGAAGAGTGAAGATACTTCCGCAAGTTCTTATGGTGATGTCGGTATTATGACAAACGCTATCTCCAGTGGCAAATTAGGTATGGTCAATGAATTCCAATTAGGTATTTATGCATACGACGCAATCGATTACCACGAAGATGCTAACGACGTTATTTCTGAAGGCTTAGGCTTAGACAAGGAAATCAACGTTAATGGTAGCGAAGAAACAGTCCAACAATACTTCAAATTCGGTAGAACAATTAACGAAATCCCATATTCCGTTTTCGTCGAATTAGGTGATGTTGCTGATTTAGAGAAAAACTATGGTACAGGTTTACCAGTTGAAGATGGTAAAGCAGCCTTATATCCAAGAAACTTATTATGGAATAGATACTTAAACAACCACGGTATCTTTGTTATTACAAATGGTACACGTTTAGCTAACGCAGCGGTTGTTGATGAAACATCTACATCCAACGAAAAAGTTGACGAAGTTACAGGCGCATACGTTACATCTGAAACAGTTGCCTTAAAAGATGGCACAAGCAAAGCAATTAACTATGCTGATGCTTCCTTACAAGGTTTCAATAGAGCAAATGTTAAAGCCAGCGCCGATTTAAAAGGCACCGGAAACAAGAAACTCTTAGCAGATGAACAAGGTAACGTCATTATCGGTGTCCGTTCTGAATTCGGTATCCACTTAATGATCGTCCAAAAATCCATCTATGAATTCGAAGTTGATAAGGAATTACATCCAGAAACTCCAACATTAGATGAATACTACACAACTGCAGTTCCCGGCAGTAAAGATGGTAAATATCCAGTTAACGCTGAAACAGGTGAAGATTTACAAACATATGTGAACTTCATTAATACAGTTAAAACAACTGATTATAAATCACGTGCAGAAGATGTGAGAAGCAAGATCAAAGGCTTCGATAGCACATATGACTATCGTTTATATGAAGATCTCGTTGAATCATCAAATATTGATGAAACAAACGAATCCACACAAGAAGTCTTAGGTTTAATCAAAGATTACATCGATCTCCAAAGAACAAAGAATGAAGACGCACAAGATGAAGGCATGAAAGATGTCTGGCAAACATATGCTGATTTATTACAAGTCCAAGACTTCTATAGATCAACATTAAAACAACGTTTCGTTCCAGAAGGATGTAAGATCGCATTCACATCTAACTTAACTGAAGACCAAAAGAAAGCTTATGAAGAAGGAGGTATGTGCTATGTCAAATAAGGGTATTAAAAAAGTCTTAGCCGTTGCACTTCTCTCTACAATGGGCTTAATCGCTTGTAACAATGATATTCAAGCAAAACCTTCAAATTACGAAGAACAATTAATTACTTTTACTGGTGAGAACGACGAAGTTTACAACAACTTAGTCAGTATTATTGAAGATGCATACCGCGATGGCACACTCGCTAGCGCAGTCTTAGACAAAATCTTATATGTCTACGCAACAAGCATGTTTGGTGCATACAATCGTGCAGTCACACCTGCTCCTGCAGCAGATGACGTCACATTAGAAGAAGCCGCAGCCGATGTCGAAGCACACTCTTCCGACCTCGCTAACGCTACAGTTGCTAAGAAATTCTTAGAAAAACACGAAGCTTATTGGACTAAGGATGACGATGGCAATCGTAAAGCTGGTGATGAAGAATTTAGAAGAATCACCGCTAAATATCAAACTATCGAAGAAAGAATCTCCAGATCCTTATATGGTGATATCTCCGGTGGTAGCTTCAACAATGAAAAAGGATACTTCTCTGAAGTTAAATTCTTAAAAGACTTAAAGGGCAACCTCTACAAAGTCGCAGATGCTTATGATTCCGCATTCTCTGGTGCTACAACAGAAGACAACAAAGTCGTCATCACACCAGATGTTGATGAAGAAAAAGTCTGGGTCGCACAAGGTGGTTACTTACACAGAGAATTCTTCCAAAACGCTGAAGCTGGTTACACCTATATTGAAGATGAATTAATTCCAGTTATTTATCGTACATTATTAGTTGAACAATACTTAGTGGAAGAATCCTACAACAACTTAGGCCGTAGCTCTGCTAGAAAGATCAATGTCTTAGCCATTAGCGATAACGCTAACAGCGACACCGCTGCTAACTACTTAATGAAATACTTCGTTAGAGAACAAATCTCTAAAGGTGAAGAAATCACCTTAGCAGATTTCAAAGAAATCTCCAACGCAATGAAGGGTTTATTAAACGCTTCTGGTAAGAACGATGTCCTAGAAGACATCAATACAAACTATCCAGAATACGCTGGTGCGTTCGTCTACAAGACCTTCACAGGTTATGATGGCGTGACAAGCTATTCTTACTACAATGGTACCGATTACGGTGACATGATGAAGAACTTCGAAAAGATTAAAAAGGATATCAACTTAACTGATACCGCAGTCGAAAGTGACTTCACAAATAGTTACACATACGATGCCAAAATTGGTTTAGAAAAGAAAACCAACGAAATCAAAACCAAAGATTACACAATCGATGGTTGGTACAGTGAATCCAATGGCTTAGGCGATTTACCAGATTCCATCAAATCACGTTTATTCAATATCGGTGTTGCTAACGTCTTAGATAACGCACAAATCGAAGACCGTATTAGCTACAACGAAGAAACAGGTGATTTCGAAAGCTACAACGAAAACGTTGATAGTTCCAAATTAGTGACCAAGATCGGTGGCAAATACTACCTCAAAGTCGCTTCTAAAGAATCCGGTGCTAGACCAGAAGATGATATCTTATTCAATGTTGATGGCAAATATTACATCATCCAAATTGAAGAAGCTGTTTCCGGTTCTAAATTAGCTAAAAACTCCGAAACATACACAAAGGATGAAGCTAACCCAGATAAGAAACAAGAAATCATCAACGAAGTCGCACGTGTCGTTGCAAGTAAAGATACATATCAAACCTTATCCACCAAACATTGGTTAGAAAAGGCCGCGATTAAGTATCACGATACAAAGATTTACGATTACTTCAAAGATAACTATCCAGAATTATTCGATTAATCTTTAAGGAAAATTATAGGGAGGTCTAAACAACCTCCTTTTTCCTTTATATAATATATATAAATAAGATATTAGAGGTGATACTATGCACGAAAAAGATGTATTTTGCAAAATCGTTGATGGAGAAATACCTTGCTATAAACTATATGAAGACGATGATGTCTTAGCGTTCCTAGATATTTCTCAAGTTACCAAAGGACACGCTTTAGTTATTTCTAAGAAACACTACGAGAACTTCTTAAGCACTCCACAAGAAGTCATGCACAAAGTCATGGATGTCGCTCAAAGAATCGGACAAGTCTCTATTAAGCTTTTAGGCGCTAAGGGAGTTAATATTCTCTCTAACTGTTATAAGGAAGCGGGACAATCCGTTATGCACTTCCACGTCCACGTTATCCCTCGTTATGGGGAAGGCGAAGGCTTTGAAATTAGCATGAAAGATAATTCCAAAGGACTTAATCTTCCTGCTATTGCAGAAGAGTTCAAAAATAACTTATAAGATAAGCAAAAAGAAAAGCACCATTGCGGTGCTTTTTTTGTTTTATTCTTTTGGTTTATAGATACATCTATTATCAAGTGGATAGACCTTCGTGGAGAATTCGCCAGGATTAACTCCTTCAAGAGCTTTTTCCACGATTACCATCTTACTATCCAAATTATCAATTAATGATAATAAGAGAGCTTCTTTTGTCATTGGTAAGATTGGAGAACCAAATTCATTACTACCATGATGAGATAACACCATATGTTCTAAGAGTAATGGGACTTCACTTGTAATCTTAAGTCCTTCCGCTGCTCTTCTAATTTCACTAACCATAATGGTGATATGGCCAAGTAATCTACCTGTTAATGAATACTTATACACGATTGGTCCTTCGAACTCGATGGTCTTACCCATATCGTGAAGAAGAATACCAGTTAATAAGATATCTTTATCAACATTTGGATAATAGTTAGCAAGATAGACACCGAGGTCCGCCATAGAGACGGTATGCATCAATAATCCAGAACCGTAATCATGATGGACACTAACTGCAGCGGGATAATCGAATAGATTTGGTGACAATCTTTTGATTTCGTAATCTAAGATTTTCCTGCAATCTTCATTTTGAATAGATTCAACGTGTTTATTAAATCTAGCGATTAATTCTTCTTTTGGAACTGGAGGTTGTTTGATGAATTTAACAACATCAATATCCTTAGGATCCACGACTTCTCCAGAAAGGATTTTTACTTGTAAGGATTCTTTATATTTAAGAACTTCACCTTCAATAAAGATGACATTACCTTGTGCGTAGATATTTTCATCTTCCGCACTGGCTTCCCATTTCTTGCCGTTAATTTGACCAGAGGCATCTTTGAGTTCTAAGTTCATATATGCGCTACCTTGGTTATTCACACATTTCGCGCTGCTATTAACTAAGAATTGGCCAGAGATGTGTTCCCCATCTTTGAAATCACTAATCATTTTCACCATAATATTTCTCCCATCTAGATAATATATCTTTTGTCTTGTAGCCTTTACCTCTTAAGAAGATCACTACTTTATTCTTAAGTTCATATCCTTCGTATTTATTCTTATATCTAAGATACGTCTTATCAAAATCTTTCTTTAATTTATCTAGTTCATCTTTTTCAATTGGTTTAGATAGATGATTAAGCGCTTCAAGCGCAACATCATTATCAAATCCTAAAGATAATAATGAACGATAGATGTGTTGTTTCTTTTGTTCATAGGAATACTTAGCGTATTTCTTCTCTAATTTATTTAAATTATTAAGCGCTTTTTTCTTTTCGTTAGAATATGGAAACGAAATAGAGGACAAGTTTTCACTAAACACGCCTTTATTGGCCAAATCAGCGATTATTCTGTTTTTGCCGATATTTCTTTCATTACCATACTCTATCGTGTCTAAAATGAGCATTTTATCATTGATAAGGTCATTGCTCTTTAAAACTTTGATGACTTGATCCACCGCTGGTTTATTCGCGTCTTCTCTAGCGTATAATTTTTCTCTCATCTTCCATTCGGAATAATGATTCTTCTTTAATAAAGAAATCGCATACTTCATTAAGGAAGCAGAGGCATTAAATGTTACTAATTCTTTAATAGCCTTATTATCTAAGGTCTTGCCTTCATATAAATAGAAGTTACCCATCACTTCTGGAACTAGAGATAACTTACTCTTATCGGAGAAGGTGATAACCACATTCTTTTTATTAACTTTTAATTTAACGATTGTTTTACCAGAACTTTTTGAGGGCACGATTATAAACCTCCATAATGTTCTCATAAAATTTATCGATGGAATATATGTCTACAACTTTATAAGAGTTATCAATAATTTCTTTTCTACCTGCTTCGGATAACGCAAATATTCTTTCACTCTTCTCGACGAATGATTGTTCATCAGTAAAGAAGAAACCGGTTTGTCCATCAATGATGGTGTCCGCAAGGTTAGAGTCAAATCTCGCTAAAACGATTGTGCCACTAGCCATAGCTTCCATAAATGTTAAACCTTGTGTTTCGGTAATTGACGCTGATGTATAGATATCCGCGAGATGATAATAGAATGGAACTTCACTAGCAGGAACTTTACCAATAAAGTCAACTTTATCTGATATATGTAATTCATGAACTAATAATTCTAGTTCAGGTCTTTGTGGTCCATCACCCACGACTAACATCTTAGTGTCTACTTCTGGATGCTTTTCTAAGAAAGAAGCAAAACCACGTATGGAATAATCCATACTCTTTTCTTTGGCAACACGTCCTAATAAAAGGAATACTTTAGTGTTTTCATTAATACCATGTTCTTTTTTAAATGCGGTTTGTCTTTCTTTATCGATATTCTTTTCATCGAATAAAGAGAAATCAATTCCAGTAGGAACAACGTTCACATAGATATCACTACCAATAGAACGCATGTATTCTTTGGTCTTAATAGATGGAGTAATAAATTCAGTACAATTCTTCGCAATTGTCTTTGCGTATCCACGCATCACTTTCTTACCCACTCTATCCATAAGTCCATGGACCACATAATATGTGTAATCTTCATATGCGGTGTGATAGGTATACACTTGTGGAACATTAAGTTGTCTTGCCGCAATACGAGCAAATTGACCAATACCGACATCGGTTTGGTTATGAATAAGTTGCACGCCAAAATCACGAAGTATTTGGACAGCCTTACGATAATAGATATTGGTTATACGATAACCGTAAATCTTTTTGATTTCTATTCCAGGAATATAGATAATTCCATCTTTATATTCTAATGGACCATTTGTGGTTCTAGGCGCTACGACAACCACATCGTGGCCATGTGCTTTTAATACTTGGACAAGGTTATAACACGATGTAGACACACCATTAATGAATGGAGGATATGTATCAGTAAATACTGCTATCTTCATATTATCTATTCTCCATCATCAGAGATGTCTAATTCGTTATAGTCATCATCCTCAACATTCATTGGGACTGGTTTGCCTTTTTTATTCTTATTATTAGAAGGTTTTTTTCTACCTTCTTTCATCTTGTTAATAATGGCTTGTCTATTAAGAGATTGAGTGTGAATAATCGCATCAACTTCTTCTTTACGCATAATATAGGTTTCGTTTTGAAGAGCAACGAATGTTTCTCTGTTTGGAAGATCGTCTCTTTCTCTGGCTTCTTCTTTTGGAGATGCCTTATAGAATGCAGTAGTAAGACCTGCGACAACGATAGGAATAATAAATGTAATACTTCTCCAAAGTAACAAACAAGAAACCGCAAGGGCTTCAGACTTAGGACCATAGCCAATTGCTCCAACACCAGAGGTCCAATCACCACAGAAGTAGAAGCCATCACTAGGATTGGTCTTATTAACAAATAGCATTGTAAAGACGTATTCAGACACACCAGCGGATCCAGGGATTGGAATAATGCCAGTAATCATTTGGTGATAGTTGCCCAAGAAGACACTATCCCAGAAGTATTGAATGCTTGTATGTTCATTGCCTAACGCTAAACCACAGAAATATGGAATAGAGAACTTTAATGTCATGTAAATCGCGAAAGAAACCATAACAAGAATGAAGAATGGGATGTTAGTCCATAATCTTCTAAATTCAATTTTGAAGTTTTCCACGGAGATACGTAGGTTTTCTCTTGTTTTATCTGGGTTCTTAAGAATCTTTAATTTAGCACCCAAGCCAACAATAGGTCCCATAACAAAATTATGGAATCCATGCCAGTAACCCATGAGTAGCACAATTAAGATAACAGAAACATTAAGCATAAAACCGATAATGGTTAAGATTAATGTCGGAATAATGATTTTGACACCGTTAATAGTAAAGGTAATGTTTAAAATATGAATAATTAAGTCGTACTTAATAATGAAGGCTAACAAACCATAGATAATAAGAACGATTTGGAAACAGATGGAATACATTGCTAACGCACTAACAGCGGAACTAATATGTAGGCCTTGTTTCTTATATGTATAGGCTTGCATGATTTGGCCACCACTAGCACCTGGAGTAACTGCGTTATAGAATTGACCAACTTGGTCAACCGCAATGGCTTGGTGG
>JAEEGK010004855.1_pt1 | contig 32771 bp, 30 predicted proteins | sample 8958771 | NCBI WGS metagenome assembly JAEEGK01 (sample SAMN16246547, study PRJNA631951) | gut metagenome | biome: gut microbiome; feature: rumen; material: SC-attached | host: Bos | place: Iran: Karaj | collected 2018-10 | reverse complement strand
GAAATTAATACATTTTTATTTCTTTTGCAAATTCTGAGACTATAATCTTGTCTTATCTGTTCATTTTGTAGTTTAGAGCCCAGCCGAGCGATAATCGCTCAACGTCAACGTCAACGTCAACTCTTTTTAGGGGTTAGGGGTTAGCAATCAGGAGTTTCTTTTGTACCTCGTCATAGACAACCTTGTGAAGGAAGGAAATCATGTTCCCCTTCTTCACTGCCGACACATCAACACCCAGTTTAATCAGGGTATCTACAAGCATCTGATCATGCGCAGCACGCACAGATGTCCATCCGCGGTTACCCACGGACTGATTAAACATATCAACTAACTCTTGGATTGAAGCAGCACCGATACGGGCTGCCAGGCTTTGATTGAAATTCTTTGTTTCCATACTTAGGATTCTTTTGAGTGAATAATAATTTTAACTCCGCATCGTACCTTTACCACCGTGGCATCCTAATGCTCGGTTGGTGAGTAAGCCAAATGGCTTCTGCTCTTGATGCTGCTGCAAAGGTCACCCACCCCTCCGGGTCGGCTGCAGAATGTTGTCAAACAATTAAACAACAGCCATAAGTCTACGCCCTATATGGTGGATACCTTCCACAATCCTTCTACGCTGCTCAGGACGCGGACGCTTTAGCCCTGTAGCATAGTGGCTAAGCTGATTTTGGTTAATACCAGTAGCACGGCTGATAGCGGCCAGTGAAGCATAAGATTCACAAGCACGCAGCAAGGTTGCTACATCAAGATAGTTGAACACAAACTCATAATCACCATCACGAAGCCACTGAGGAACATCATCACCATCCTCCAGCATACCTTCCACATGGAAACGAAGTGTTTCATTAGCTTCCTTGAGAAGTTCATCAAAAGTTTTGGCCGAAAAAACAACTGCACCAGGAACGTTATCACCAAAAGAAGCACCAAAGTTCCTATCGCACCACTCAACGTTTACTGTAATCTTTTCCATATCTGTCTCCTTTCATAACAATTATATCATAGTATCCAACTTTGCAGAGAAGGGCTCATTTCCACCCTGCCTGCTTCCAAATGCTGTTTAACAGAAACTGACTCAAAACATCGCTCTCCTTTCCTCTTACAGTAACCTTGCCAGGTTTTGTTGGATGTTTGAACTGTCGGTGGTCAGTACCTTTCATCTTCAGCATAACCCAACCATCCTGTTGCAATAAGCGGAGAACTTCAATAACTTTGTACCTTTTCACACTGTTTTTAATTGTATGACAATGCAAAGGTACGAATTTTATTACTATATTGCAAAAAAATGATAATAATTTTATTACTTTTTATAAAAGAACGGGAAAAATGAAAAATAATACAGAATTCCCCTCGGTGCGCCCTGGAACCTGTGCCAATAAGACTGGTAAGGGAGTCGAACCGAGGGAGATGGACAAAAAAAATCGACGGGCCTCACGGCTCATCGATTCATCTAAGAAGAAAAATTTCTTCTTTAGAAAATTAGATTGTTCAATCCGTTTCACAACGGCTTAAGGGATAATATTGCAAAGGTACAACAATAATTTAAAACCAGAAAGCGCCGGACTCTTTTTTATTCTCAAAGACGGGTGGAAAGTATAATTGGGCAGCAAGAGAGGAAACCAATCAAGCATCTACTGCTGCCTGACTGGTGCAATCCTCTTTTCCTGTCCGTTCATTTCATCTTCCCTATGAGTACGGGACAATACTTGCGAGCCAGCCATACAGGACCAGACAGTAAGAGAATGACGACTATGGTCATGACCAGAGCACTCCACGCGCCATCGGGGATGACATCGCGCATCGGCCAGAGGATGCTCTGATGCACAGCGAAGATGAGCAGAGTGCCCTCGGAAATGAGTTGGATGTAAGTATTGCGTATCCGAAACGTTTCGTAGATAAACCATATCAGACTGATGCTGACGAAGGTGGCACCGAGATAGAACAAGGGCACACTGCTCAGCTGGAGGCGGAACGGAATGACGGAACCATTGAAGCCTATGAAACAGAAACCGGCGGCGAGACCTACGGCGATGATGACATAACGGAGAACCGAAGGTCGACGGCCAAAGGGAAAGTCAACAACGGGCAGACGGTCCAAGACCTGCTCCGCCTGATACTGACGCATAAGGATGCCCATCACGAAGAAGGGGAAACAGATGACGGCTTCGAATATCTGGAAGTAGTTCATCTCGGGCTTCATGGGGGCATCGCCATGGAACAGCAGGACAAAAAGGATGCAGCAGACGGCAAGAAGGTGGCAGCCCCGACGTGGCAAGGCTGCATAAACCATGCGCATGATGAACAGCGAGAGAAGGAACCACATCGGGCGACAGGCCATGGAAAGGTTCCACTGCAAGCCCCATAGCATGTCAAGGGGATAGTTCGAGGCATACTCGCCCGTGAAGAGGCTGTATATGAGCAAATAGACATTGTATATAACATAGGGAAGAAGGAGCGACTTGAAACTGTTGATAGCTTCGTCACGCATGGTACGCTTCTTCTGCAAAAAGCCTGAAAGCATAAAAAAGAAGGGCATGTGAAAGCCAAAGACCCACTTGGAAAACGGCATGAGGATGTGGCCGAAGACAACGAGCGTAATGGCAATGGACTTGGCCCAATCCATCCAGTCTAAGCGATTATTGATAACTTTCTGTTCCATAAATTCCGATTGTCTGTTTGCAAAGGTACATATAAATATTGATGAAGAACTGAAAATTCTGAAATAATGTTGCCAAGTCAGATAAAATGCGTAGATTTGCAGAAAAGAATATATTGCAGATAAATGAAGATACTCTTCCTACACGGATTCTTTGCCAGCGGCCAGTGCATACCGGCACCTGGTATGTGCCGTTGATAGAAAAATTATTATGGAAAGCGAACGACTGATAATCCGACCATGGCATGAGAGCGATGCGGAAACGCTCTTTAAGTATGCCAGTGACCCCGAAGTTGGCCCTCGTGCAGGGTGGCCACCACACAAAAGTGTGGAAGAAAGCAAGGAGATAATCCGAACCGTTTTCAACAACGACCATACCTGGGCCATTGTGCTGAAAGCCACAAACGAGCCAATCGGATGTATCGGCTATTATGTTTTCGGAGAAAGTAATATCAGCATTGGCAAGAACGATGTGGAAGCCGGATATTGGCTTGGAAAGCCCTATTGGAACCAAGGAATCTGTACAGAAGCCCTGCGGCTGCTGATTGATTATTGCTTCAGGGAGAAAGGCTACAATGCCATTTGGAGTGACTTCTTCATTGATAATCCGGCATCCGGACGGGTAATGGAGAAATGCGGCTTTCAAGATACTGGAGAAATCAACTGGTGCAGTCACCTCTACCACGGCGATGACCGTCCTGTAAAAATAATGATACTGAGGAATTTGAAATAATGCTATCGGAAAAGGATAACAAATTTCAGCTCTCCACATCCTTGTTAACCATTGTCGCTACGCAGGAGTCTGACCATACATTCTCAGCCGTCTCAACCATATCAATGATGGTGTAGATGGGCAGAATGAGGCCAAGGACGGCTACGGGTGCTCCTACGCCTGTCATCAGGGAGAGGGTGAGGAAAAAGCATCCCATAGGCACACCAGCGTTGCCGACGGCGGAGATGACGGCAATGAGAAGCCACAGAAGGATTGTGGTCCACGTTATGGGGATATTACCATTCTGCATGACGAACAGCGAGGTGACCAGTATGAAGGCGGCACATCCGTTCATGTTAATGGTGGTGCAAATGGGTAGGACGAAGCGGGACACATTCTGTTTAATGCCCAGGCGCTTCTCGGCAGTATCCATTGTCACTGGCAGGGTGGCGGCACTGCTCTTGGTGAAGAGGGCCATCAGTATGGCGGGCATCATCCTGCCCATGACCTGGAGGGGGTTAAGGCCGCGCATCAGAAGGAATAACGGTAGTACTACAAAAAACTGTATGAAGTTGCCGCCCAGGATGACCAGCACGTATTTGCCGATAGATCCGGCTGCCACGCCTGATGACAGCTCTGCCGTCAGCTGAGCGGAGAAGGCTACGATGCCTAACGGTAATGTCCAGATGAGCCAGCCGATGAGCAGGTAGAGCAGATCCTGAAGCCCGAGCAGCCCTTTTACCACCACAGCCTTGTTATCGGACTCAGGCAGTTTGGACAGTCCGATTCCGACGGCGAATGCCAGCATGAGCAGTGAGAGGACATTGCCCTCCAGGAAGGGACGGACGATATTGTTGGGAATGAGGCTGATAAGGTGGTCAAGGTAGGATGTGGGGGTCTTGACGCCGGACAGCTGGGCTACGTTGGCATCCGCATGGCTGGCAAGCATATCGGCAGGCAGGTTACCGGGTGCTATCAGCAGATACAGCAATGCGCCTACCGCAGCGGCTGCCGTGGTGGTGAGCAGCGTATAGGTAAGGGTGCGGCCGAATATCTGCCCGGAGCCTTTGGAGCCGAAGGTGGCAAACGTGGTGACGACTGCCAGGGTGATGGTGGGCACAGCTATCAGCTGGAAGAGCCGCGTATAGAGCGTGGCTACAAGGTTCATTACGTTGTTGAGCCAGTCAAGTCCCAACCATCCTAACACGGCACCCGTTACGAGTGCTCCTAACCAAATGAGCATTTTCATCTTTGTGTAGTTTTATATTCCCGGCGGCAAAGGTACGAAATATTATTTAAAGGGTCGGCCCCTCAATCAAAAAAGAGAGCCTCCGGAGGGAAACTCTCTTTTGTGATTCGGATGGGGCTCGAACCCATGACCCGCAGCTTAGAAGGCTGCTGCTCTAATCCAACTGAGCTACCGAACCAGCCTTGGTTTGCTTTTAGCGGGTGCAAAGATACAACATTTAATTCATAATTTACAACTTGAGGAGCATATTTTTCATTTCAAACACAAATTTTTTCAGGAATTGACAAGTGAACAAAAAAAAATGTTCCTAAGTATTGCGTGTTTTGTAAAAATAGCTACCTTTGCACCAAACACGGCTTCTAAACTATGATTTTTCGCCTGAACACAGAGGGAAATACATACATAATTATATATTATTGTTAACTTTAAAAACAAAAGCGTATGAAACTAAGACTCTACTCACTATTCCTGTTTGCCCTGACGGGGCTGTTAGGAAGCAGTACGATGGCGTTGGCTCAGAACATTCCTGAACCGACGGCGCAGTGGGATTTTAACAATCCCGATGATTTAATGACGCCTGTGAAGGGCAGCCTGAAGATGGTGCCTGCCAAGACGGGCTCCAGAAGTATTACCTTTACGACGCTGAGCGATGCGGGTATTACGAGTGTAGATGGCCCTACGGCGGAGAACAAGGCAATTTTCATCCCTAAGAACTCTGCCCTGAAGGTGGAGCGTGCCGAGGGCGCTCAGCCCAGCACGGCATACACCCTTATGATGGATGTGATGGTGGAGAATGCCACTCCGTTTGACGGTCTGTTTCAGACGGACCAGAGCAACGGCAGCGACGGTGACCTGTTCATCAACAAGAACCAGGTGGGTGTAGCATCCCTGAAAAACGGTAATGGCTACTTCGGTACGGTGAAGAATAATACGTGGACACGTATCGTGCTGTCCTACCGTGACGGCAAGAACATCCTTTATCAGGATGGTGATAAGCTGGTGGCTGCCGACCCGGATGTGAATGACCGCTTTAAGATTCTGGGCTTCGGCTTCTATCTGTTCTGTGACGAGGACGGTGAGGAGCAGCCTACCTATGTGGCTAACGTGGCCTTCTGGGAGACTCCGCTGACAGATGCCGAAGTAAGCGCACTGGGCGGATACAAGCCAGTGGCCAAGGATTTTACCATCAGTACTTATAATGACCTGATGGAGTTTGTTAATTATGTGAACGAGGACAAGCCGGCGAATGCTGTGCTGACAAGCGACATTGCCCTGACAGGTGAATGGGACTCCCCTATCGGTACGGAGGCGGCCCCGTTTATGGGTACGTTTGACGGACAGGGTCATAAGATTACGGGCTTTAGCGGCACAGGCGGCGGCAAGTACGGCTTCTTCGGCTACATCAGCAAGGCTACGGTGAAGAACCTGACGGTGGAGGGAGACCTGACCGTTACAGGCGGCAGCACCGGAAGCGGACTGATTGGCCAGGCTGCAACCAGCCATATTGAGAACGTTCACTCGGCCCTGAACATTACGGTTAACGAGGCTGACGTTCACCATGTAGGCGGCGTTGTGGGCTCTGCCCAGTACAAGAACCGCATTGTGGGCTGTACCTTCAGCGGTACGCTGACGGAGACGGCGGGCAACCATGACTGCTTTGCCGGTATCTCGGGCTACATGGCCGAGGATACGTTACTGTACTGTGCCAACTATGGTACAATAACCTATACGGTGGCTAATGGTTCAGTGGGCGGTATGACCGGTTACCTGAATAACAACGGAGGTATGATCAGGGGATGCCTGAATATGGGTACGGTGTCTATTGCCGATGAGGGCACAACTCCTACCTACGGCGGTGCCATTGTGGGCTGGCTGAGAAGCCATACGGCAACAAATATGGACAGTAACTGCTATCTGGATGGAAGTGCTCCGCATGGCTGCGGCGGTACTGAGATGAAGGGCGCAAGCAGCTTTACGGCGGACAAACTGGCTACGGGCGAGGTTTGCTTCAGGCTGAACGGTAACCAGGAGAACATAGGGTGGTACCAGAAGTTGGGTACGGACGAGACTCCCGTGCTGGATTCCACACACGGCCAGGTATATCTGAACGGACGCAAGCATTGTGACGGCTCGGCTTATGCGGATGCGGCATACAGCAACACTTACTCGGATATTGTTCAGGACAACCATGAGTGGGTGGACGGCTTCTGCGCCTTCTGTGATGTATTTGACAATAACTATACGCTGACACCGAATGCGGAGGGTGTATATGAGATTGCCTCTGCCAACCAGCTGAGACGCTTCGGCATCCTGGTGAACGAGGGCCAGCTCCAGCTGAATGCGGTGCTGACGGCTGACATTGACTTCGGTCCCCTGCTGGAGACTTATAAGACAAGAGGCGCACAGTTCAGCTGGTCTCCTATCGGCAACTGGGGGAACACACCTAACGGCAACGCATGCTACCGGGGCCACTTTGACGGTCAGGGACATAGCATCAGGAACTTTAATGTAACGTCTAACCAGAACTTCTACGGTCTGTTCGGCGTACTTTCCTCGGACTGTGTGATTGAGAACTTCAGCATTGACGGTACGGTAAACACTTCCGTCCAATATACGGGCGGTATAGCTGCCTATGCGCGTGACGCACGGGTAGAGTTCCGTAACCTGCGTTGTAACGTGAACATTATGAACACAAGCGTAGGCGGACGCCAGGGCGGAATCTTAGGTACGGTACAGACGACTCAGGATGTGACGCTGTTTGAGAACTGTACCTACTCGGGTACGCTGGATGCCAACGATAACGGCGGCGGCGGTAACTACGGCGGTATGGTGGGTTACATTAACAGTAACATCAATTCTATAGCCGAGATTAATAACTGCCTGTTTGACGGTGCGGTGGTAAACAGTGCCGCTACACCGGGCGGAGCTACCTACGGTGGTATGGTGGGTTACGTCAGCGGCGGTGTAGGACTCATCAGCAACTCGTTGTCCATAGGTCAGGTAAGCTCGGCTGTATATGGCCAGTTCTACGGTGCTGTGAAGAGTAACAAGAGTACGCTTACAAACTGCTATTACAAGGGTGAGATGGTGAACGGTTCGGCCAGTACGGTTACCTTGGATGCTAAGCAGGTGGATGATGACAAGCTGCGGAGCGGTGAGGTATGCTGGGGCCTGACGGAGGGCATCTTTGTGGATCCCGCATGGCGCCAGGTGATTGATACGGATGAATATCCCGTTCCCTCTGCCCTGCCTGGCATAACAGGTATTGTATATGAGTTTGACAGCGGCAACTTCCAGAACCTGAATGATGAGAACCTGCAGGATCTGATTAATGACCTGAGCACTAAGGAGCGTGAGTTTGTGGAGAACACGGTTGCCTACCAGCCGCTGCTGAATGCCTATGCCGATGCCATTGACGGATGGGTGGACATCAGTACGATGGATGAGTTCATGGCTACCTATAAGAAGAATCTGGAGCAGAAGAAGGCTATCCAGAAGTCTGCCGGGATGTATCAGGATTACGAGAAGGCCTGCGCCGAGGCTGCCGCTTATCTGAAGAATGAGCAGCCTGTGGGTGAGTATGCTGATTTCCTGAATACTTACCTGGAGGAGGGTCTGGAGCCTGATACGGACTACCCCAACGGTACCTATGGTTATATTATAGAGAACAAGACCCTGAATGACAAGCAGCTGACCAGCGAGATTGCCTTCGTGAACGTGATGCTGCAGAATGCCATTGCGGGCGGCAGCACACCGGGTACCGAGGTTACACGCCTGCTGCAGAATGCTGACTTTGCCAACGGCTATGAGGGATGGACGGTTGAGACTGACGGCGGTACTGCTACCGTTGGCGGCACACCTGAGATTATGTCTATCCCCGAGGGATTCAACAACCGCAGCTTCAGCGCTTACCAGACGTTAGAGCGGATGCCTGAGGGTATCTATATGACAACGGCTAATGCGCTGTTCCGCACAGGCGGCGATATCCTAAGTACATTCTACGGCGGTCAGCTGTTCATGAACGGTACCAACAACTACATTATGTCAGTAGGCGAGGATCCCATAGGACTGGATGATGCCATCCCCGGCGAGAACTGCATGGGCGAAGGCTCTGATGACCTGTATGATAATGGATTCATCGGTTGGGTTCCCAAGCAGAGAGAGGGCTGTTCAGTAGCCTTCAAGGCCGGACGTTACCAGAACTTCTGTGTTACGGAGGTGAAGGACGGTACGCTGACCATAGGTGTACGCAACCTGGGTACGGGCCTGAGCAGTGACTGGCTGCCCTTCGGTAACATTCATGTTTACTACCTGGGTACTGCTGCAGAGGCCAATGAGAGGCTCTCTGAGGTTCTGGACGGCTTTGTTGCCCGTGCCGAGGCTATCGTGGCCCTGGTGCCTGTACTGGATATCTCCTCTATTGACAAGTATCCCGCCATGCCTGCTGCACTGAAGGGTGAGCTGGAGCAGACGATTGCCGCTGCTGCCTCTGCCTCAACGGGTGAGGAAAAGATGAGGGTGATTGAGACCCTGTCTGAGCTTTTCAACCAGATACACACGGCTCGCCTGGCTTATACGGAGATGTTCAAGGCTGCCTATAACCTGCAGGAAACGCTGTATGCCCTGGATGAGCGAAAGCTGATCTCGGACGAGGATTATAATTTCTGGACCAGTAAGGCTGATGCCGCCTTCAAGCATTGCGAGGATGCCGATGTGAATGTTAACGAGGCACTGAGGATTGCCCAGGATCTGAATAACAATGAGCTGATGCCTAAGCCTGTGGAGGGTGTATATCAGCTGGCAAGTGCCGCTGACCTGGCTATATTCTCTTACATTGTGAACAGCGGCAATCTGACTGCGGATGCTGTGCTGACCAATGATATTGATATGGCTCAGCTGGGCGAGGAGATTAGCTGGACGCCTATCGGCAACTGGCAGAGTACACCTAACGGCAATGCCGGGTACAAGGGTCACTTTAACGGCCAGGGCCATAGTATCACAAACTTTAATGTGACGAGCAACATGACCTGGTACGGTCTGTTCGGTGTTATCTCGGACAATGCGTGGATTGAGAACTTCAATATCTACGGCGAGATTACCACCATACACCAGTACACCGGCAGTGTGGCTGCCTTTGCCCGTGACAAGAACCTGCTTATCCGTAACATCCACAGCTATGTGAACATTGTCAACAATTGTGTAGGCGGTCGCCAGGGCGGTATCCTGGGCGGTTCAATGGACGGAACGGTACGCATTGAGAACTGTACCTACTCCGGCACACTGGGTGCCAACGATAACGGCGGCGGCGGCAATTACGGCGGTATTGTGGGTTACACTAACAACTCTACCAATGCGGTTTGTACCATCATGAACTGTCTGTTTGACGGCAAGCTGATCAATACGGCCGATGTTCCGGGCAACTGTACCTTCGGCGGTATGGTGGGCTATACCAACTCTTCACTGGTAACCATCCAGAACTGTCTGTCAATCGGTAAGGTTGAGGCTCCCAGATATGCTCAGTTCTTCGGAGCGCTGAACGGTGCTAACTCTAAGATTTACAACAGTTACTACAAGGGCGACTACATCAACGGTTCAAGCAGTGGTCAGCGGGCTAATCCCCAGGAGGCTACACTGATTACGGATGCCCAGCTGGCAAGCGGCGAGGTTTGCTACAAGCTGAATGGCGACCAGACCCTTATCAACTGGTTCCAGACATTAGGCACTGACGGTTATCCTGTACTGGAGAACGACCATCTGCTGGTTATCCTGAACGGTGACAGCTATGCTAACGAGGATCCTGATGCTGTAAGCGGTGTCACACCTGCTGAGCTGCCCGCCGTTAACGGTATCTACACCCTGAGCGGCCAGAAGGTTACCTCTGAGCAGCTGAAGAAGGGTATCTACATTGTAAACGGCAAGAAGGTGCTGAAGTAGAACGGCCCCCTCTCCTATCCTTTTATCCCCTCCTCCCCGTAACGGGAGGCGGGGATTTTTTTTTACCCTTATCCGCCAACCGCTAACCGCTAACCGCCACATAATAAAATAAATAATGTGTTTTATTTCGTTTATCCCTCATTATTTCGTACTTTTGCAGGCCGAAAAGTGTAAAAAGATGAAAGTTGCCGTAGTAAAGTACAACGCAGGAAACATTTATTCCGTTATCCACGCCCTTCAGAGACTAGGTGTGACACCTGTTCTTACCGATGACCCTGAGCAGCTGCAGAAGGCTGACAAGGTGCTGTTCCCCGGACAGGGGGAGGCCAGCAATGCGATGCGTTACCTGAGGGAGCATAACCTGGATCAGGTGATTACGGACCTGAAGAATCCTATCCTGGGTATCTGCATAGGGCAGCAGCTGATGTGCCGCCACAGCGAGGAGGGTGATACTGACTGCCTGGGTATCTTTGATGCCGATGTGCTGCGCTTTCAGCCGCAGAGGCATGAGGACAAGGTGCCCCACATGGGATGGAATCAGTTGCATTTTATGCAAGGTGAGGAATCCTCAACTGTAGAGGGGGGATTGTTCAAAGGGTTTACCGAAGGGGAGTTTGTGTACTTTGTGCACAGTTTCTATGTCCCCGTATGCGAGCAGACCGTTGCTACTACCGACTACATCCTGCCCTTCAGTGCGGCATTGCACAAGGATAACTTCTACGCTACGCAGTTCCACCCGGAGAAGAGCGGCAGCGTGGGCGAACGTATCATCAGGAATTTTCTGGAACTATGATAGAACTGATTCCCGCCATAGATATCATTGACGGCAAGTGTGTGCGTCTGACCAAGGGGGACTATGCTACCAAGAAGGAGTATGGTGACCCTGTGAGCATGGCTAAAGAGTTTGAGCAGCTGGGTTTCACACGATTGCATGTGGTGGACCTGGACGGTGCCAAGAGCAAGCATGTGGTAAACGATGCTACGCTGAGGGCTATCACCAGGGCTACACAGCTTACGGTGGACTTTGGCGGCGGTGTAAAGACTGAGGATGACCTGAAGAAGGCGTACGAGGCCGGTGCCACACTGGTAACAGCGGGCAGCATTGCCGTAACGAATCCAGAGCTGTACCTGGAGTGGTTGCGGAAGTACGGAGCGGACCACCTGATCTTAGGCGCTGATGTGCGCAACGGTAAGGTGAGCATTAACGGCTGGCTGGAGGACAGTGATGTGGAACTGACGGAGTTTCTGACCCGATACATGCAGGCCGGCACACGGAATGTGCTGTGCACCGAGATCAGCAGGGACGGTATGCTGCAGGGACCTGCCATTGACCTGTACAGGCAGGTGATGAAGGCGCACCCGGGCTGCCACCTGATTGCCAGCGGCGGTGTAAGCTGCATTGAGGATATCATGGAGCTGGAGAAGGCCGGCATCCCTGCCGTAGTATTCGGCAAAGCGATATACGAGGGGAGAATTGACCTGAAGGAACTTGTCAAATTAGGTTAAGGGTTAATGGTTAAGGGTTAATGGTTAAGGGTTAATGGTTAAGAACTGCTTTGAACCCGAAACTGGCCGCAGACTGTTGAATTTTTGAATTTTGAATTAAAACAAATATAGTGTTAGCTAAACGTATCATACCTTGCCTGGACGTTAAGGACGGGCAGACTGTTAAGGGAACCAACTTTGTGAACCTGAGGCAGGCTGGCGACCCGGTGGAACTGGGGCGTGCCTACAGCGAACAGGGCGCGGATGAGCTGGTGTTCCTGGATATTACCGCCAGCCACGAGGGCCGGAAGACCTTTACCGATATGGTGCAGCGTGTGGCTGCTGAGATCAGCATCCCCTTTACGGTGGGAGGCGGCATCAGTGAGTTGCGTGATGTGGAGAGGATGCTGTCAGCGGGTGCTGACAAGGTGAGCATTAACAGTGCTGCTATCCGCAACCCTGAGCTGATAGATGAGATTGCCCGTAACTTTGGCAGTCAGGTTTGCGTAGTGGCCATAGATGCCCGGCTGGATGAGAAGGGGTGGACCTGCTACCTGAACGGGGGGCGCATCCCTACGGAGCGTAACCTGTTTGACTGGGCTCGTGAGGCTAACCGGAGAGGAGCCGGGGAGATTCTGTTTACCAGTATGAACCATGACGGTGTGAAGGCGGGATTTGCCAACGAGGCTCTGGCCAGGCTGGCTGAGGAGCTGGCGATTCCTGTTATTGCCAGCGGCGGTGCGGGATGCAAAGAGCACTTCCGCGATGCCTTTGCCATAGGTCATGCGGATGCGGCACTGGCTGCCAGTGTGTTCCACTTTGGCGAGATTGGGATTCCCGAACTGAAAGAATATTTAAGAGCTGAAAAGATAAACGTAAGATTATGAAGATAAATTTCGAGAAATGCGGCGGATTGGTACCTGCCATCATTCAGGATGCCAACACTAAGAATGTACTGATGCTGGGTTATATGAACCAGGAGGCCTTTGACAAGACGAAGGAGTCCGGGCTGGTGACTTTCTACAGCCGTTCCAGGCAGTGCCTGTGGACTAAGGGCGAGACAAGCGGTCATTACCTGCATGTAGTGGATATCAAGAATGACTGTGATGAGGATACGCTGCTGATTACCGTTCATCCTGACGGTCCTACCTGCCACACGGGTACTGATACGTGCTGGGGGGAGAAGAATGAGAAGAATCCCCTGCTCTTCCTCTCGGAACTGAGTGATTTCATTGAGACGCGCTACAAGGAGATGCCTGAGGGCAGCTATACTACCAGCCTGTTCAAGGATGGCCTGAACCGTATGGCGCAGAAGGTGGGTGAAGAGGCTCTGGAACTGGTGATTGAGGCTACGAACGGTACAAATGACCGTCTGATATACGAGGGGTCGGATATGCTGTACCACCTGATTGTGCTGCTTACCAGCAAGGGGCTGCGCATTGAGGATATGGCTGCCGAACTGGCTGAACGCCACAATCCGGGTTGGAAGAAGCATTAAAGAGCAGAGCCCAGGCAAGAGATTAGAAAAGGGAAGTTAAAGAAAAGGAAGTTAAAAGGGAAGTTAAAGAAAAGGAAGTTAAAAGGAAGTTAAAAGGAAGTTAAAAGGAAGTTAAAAGGACAATACCATAACAGGTGTATTACTATCCCCTTGCCTCTTGCCCCTTGCCCCTTGCCCCTTGCTCCTAAAAAAGAATTTTGAATTTTGAATTAAAGAAACCAATGATTCTCCAGTATAAGAACATTAATGTTTTCCAGGGCGAACATCAAGTCCTCAGGAATGTGAACCTGACGGTGGAAGAGGGTGAGATGGTTTACCTGGTAGGTCAGGTGGGAAGCGGTAAGTCTTCGCTCCTGAAAACTTTCTATGCCGAGGTTCCCTGTCAGGGGGAAGAGGCTACGGTTCTGGGCTATAATATGCTGAAGTTCAAGACTTCGCAGCAGCCGGCTCTGAGAAGGGAAATGGGTATTGTGTTCCAGGACTTTCAGTTGCTGACGGACCGTACGGTCTTTGAGAATCTGAACTTTGCGCTGAGGGCTACCGGATGGAAGAAGAAGGCGGAAAGGGAGGAGCGGATTCAGCAGGTGCTGAAGCAGGTGAAGCTGGAGGAGAAGGCTGATAACTTTATCTTTGAGCTGAGCGGCGGTGAACAGCAGCGTATCTGCATAGCACGTGCCATCCTGAACAATCCTAAGGTGATTCTGGCTGACGAGCCGACGGGAAACCTGGATATGGAGAACGGTGAGATGATTCTGGCTTTGCTGGATGAGATCAGACGCCAGCATAAGACGGCTATTGTCATGAGTACCCATAACTTGCAATGGATTGATGACTTCCCCGGGACTGTTTACAAATGCCTGAATAACGAACTTATAAAATAAAACCATATACAAAAGATGAAAGTACTGAAATTTGGCGGTACATCCGTAGGTACCCCACAAAGAATGCAAGAAGTATCCAAACTGGTAACTGCTGACGGTGAGCCTAAGCTGGTTGTGCTGTCTGCTATGTCAGGAACGACCAATACGCTGGTGGAGATTTCCGATTACCTGTACAAGAAGAACCCCGAGGGTGCGAATACGCTGATCAACAGGCTGGAGGAGAAGTATCTGCAGCATGTGACGGAGCTGTATAAGACTGATGAGTACAAGCAGAAGACTGAGACTTTCCTGCGTGAGGAGTTCAATTACCTGCGTTCCTTTACGAAGGTTCATTTCACGTCCTTCGAGGAGAAGGTGGTGCTGGCACAGGGCGAGATTATCAGTACCAATATGGTGACTAACTATCTGCAGGAGTGCGGCACGAAGGCTGTTCTGCTGAATGCCTTGGATATGATCAGGACGGACAAGAATGCTGAGCCTGACTTTATGTACATTAAGGAGAAGTGCAACCTGATTCTGAAGGAGAATGAGGGCTATGAGATATACATTACGCAGGGCTTTATCTGCCGTAATGCGTATGGCGAGATTGACAATCTGCTCAGGGGCGGCTCGGACTATACGGCCTGTCTGATAGGTGCTGCCATCCAGGCTGAGGAGATTCAGATTTGGACGGATATTGACGGTATGCACAACAATGACCCGCGTATTGTGGAGCATACGGAGCCTGTACGTCAGCTGCACTTTGAGGAGGCTGCCGAGCTGGCTTACTTCGGTGCCAAGATTCTGCACCCGACGTGCATTCAGCCTGCCAAGTTTGCGGGGGTTCCTGTGAGACTGCTGAATACGATGGCTCCGGAGGCACCGGGTACGATTATCAATAATGAGTTCCAGAAGGGTAAGATCAAGGCTGTGGCTGCACGTGACAACAATATCTGCATTCAGATTACGAGCAGCCGTATGCTGCTGGCCTATGGTTTCCTGCGTAAGGTTTTTGAGATATTCGAGACGTACAAGACGAGTGTGGACATGATCTGTACCAGCGAGGTTGGGGTTTCGGTAACGATTGATAACTCAAGTCACCTGGCTGACATTATTGATGAGCTGAAGAAGTACGGCACGGTGAATGTGGAGCAGGATATGGTTATTGTATGCGTGGTGGGTGACCTGGACTCTAACAATGTGGGATTCGAGGCTAAGGCTTGCCAGGCGCTGAAGGATATTCCCGTACGTATGATCAGCTACGGAGGGTCAAACCACAACATTTCCTTCCTGGTGAAGGCTGAGGACAAGAAGCGTACCCTGCAGGCCCTGAGCGATACTCTCTTCAATAACTAAAAAGAAACCATCCTAATCTACAATGGAAAATTTATTAAAGGATAATAAATCCCTGATAGAGAAGTTCAACTCTGTCAAGACACCATTCTACTATTATGATACACAGTTGCTGGACCGGACGCTGCAGGCTATTAAGAACGAGACGGACAGGCATGAGGGCTATCATCTGCATTATGCTGTGAAGGCCTGTACTACGCCTAAGGTTCTGAGCCATATCACCAGAGCCGGATTCGGTGCTGACTGTGTGAGCGGCGGTGAGATTCAGGCTTGCCTGGATGCGGGCTTCCCTGCTGAGAAGATTGTATTTGCCGGTGTGGGAAAGAGTGACTGGGAAATAGAACTGGGACTGAGAGCCGGGATTCAGTACTTTAACGTGGAGAGTATTCCTGAGCTGGAGGTCATCAATGAGATTGCCGCCGGTATGCAGAAGGTGGCTAAGGTCAGTTTCCGCATCAATCCGAACGTGGGTGCCGATACGCATGCCAATATCACTACGGGACTGGCTGAGAATAAGTTCGGCATTGCCATGGAGGATATGGAGAAGGTGATTGCCCTGGCCGGTGAGATGAAGAATGTGGAGTTTGTGGGTCTGCATTTCCACATCGGAAGCCAGATTATGGAGATGGGTAACTTTGCGGCCCTTTCCAACCGTATAAATGAGTTGCAGGATCGCCTGGAGAAACAGGGCATCTGCGTTAAGAATATTAATGTGGGCGGCGGACTGGGTGTAGATTACGATAACCCTGACGGGAATCCTGTTCCTGACTTCAAGGCTTACTTTGACACTTACGCTGAGAACCTGAAGCTGCGCCCCGGACAGCAGCTGCACTTTGAGCTGGGACGTGCGGTTGTGGCTCAGTGCGGTTCGCTGATTACCAAGTGCCTGTATGTGAAGAAGGCTACGGCTAAGCAGTTTATCATTGTGGATGCGGGAATGACGGACCTGATACGTCCGGCGCTGTACCATGCTTCGCATAAGATTGAGAACCTGAGCAGCGTTGCTGAGGAGGAGACTTATGATGTGGTAGGTCCTATCTGTGAGAGCAGTGATGTGTTTGCCAAGGACTACAGAGTCAATGCTACCCGGCGGGGTGACTTGCTGGCGTTGCGTTCGGCCGGTGCATACGGTCAGATTATGGCCAGCCAGTATAACTGCAGGAGCTTACCTGAGGGTTACACCACTGAGGATTTATTATAAATAATGTTAGGGACGGCGGTTATAGCACTTGTGACAAGCCTTGTATTGTGGATGCTGACTATGATACTGGCTAATCACTATGCCTGCCTGGGGAGGATAAGCCGCAGGCAGTGTGTGGAGGTGGCTGACTGCCCTACCCTTCCCAGTGTGGCTGTTGTTATTGTGGCGCAGGAAGAGGCTGAGGAATTACGCAGGCATCTTCCGGTATTCCTGAAACAGAAGTATCCGGCTGAGTACCAGGTTATTGTGGTGGATATACATAGTACGGATGATACGCTGAAGCTGCTGGAGAAACTGGAGGAGGAGTATCCGCAGCTGGCGCATTCCTGCATTCCTCCATCGGCCAGGGATATTAGCAAACAGCGTCTGGCGATGATGCTGGGTATGAAAACGGCCTGTACGGAGTGGGTTGTCTTTACCAAGGCTGACTGCTGCCCTGCGGGCGAGGATTGGCTGGCGCACTTTATGCTGGCTGCCGGACGGGGGAAGGAGGCTGTCATCGGTATGACAAAATATGCGCAGTGTGACGGCCTGCTGATGCGGAAGAGGCAGTTCCTGCGTCTGTGGAAACAGATGCTTTGGATTCCCTTTGCGGAGAGCCATCATCCCTACCGGGCTGACGATACGCTGCTGGCGTACAGGAAGGAGTTCTTCTTCAGTCATCATGGCTTTGAGTCTGACTCTAAGAGGCTGGTGGGAGCGTCGGCATTGCTTGTGAACAGGAATATCAGTAACGGGCAATGTGCCGTATCGGTGAGCCCGAAGGCGGTTCTGATTCAGGATTGTCCCCTGCCCCATACGTGGCTGCAGGAACGTGTCTTCGATGTGGACATTTTCTGTCACGCTGTTCACAAGTATCTGTACGGTGCCTGGTTTACGGTGATGATGCTGGTACCGCTTATGTACACTATATCAACAGTGGTGACGTGTATTCTGTGGCGGGAGAGTTATATTCTGACAGGGGTTGCTGTTGCGCTTTGGCTGAGCGTGGGAGTTTTCAGGGACCTTAAATTCAACCAGACGGCCCGGCAGTTTGACATGAAGGCGTTCCGCCTGCTGCTGCCTTACATGTGTGCGGCGGTTCCGGTATGGGAGATTCAGGCGTGGGTAAAATGGCGCCTTACGAGCAAGAAAGCATTCAGGAAAAAATTTGTATAAAAGATTAGCATGGAGAGCATTCCTTTCATAGCGTGGTGTCTGGAACACCTTAATTATTGGGTTATCACACTTCTGATGGCCATTGAGAGCAGTTTCATCCCCTTCCCCAGCGAGGTGGTAGTTCCACCGGCTGCCTATCTGGCTGCTACGAACAGGGAGATGAATGTGGTACTGGTGGTGGTTTGCGCCACCGTTGGGGCCCTTATCGGTGCGCTTGTCAACTATGCGCTGGCCTATACGCTGGGCCGTCCGCTGGTGTATAAGTTTGCGAACAGCCGGTTGGGCAATATGTGTCTGATTGACCAGGCTAAGGTGGAGAAGGCTGAGCAATACTTCAATGATCATGGTGCCATAGGCACGTTGGTAGGCCGGCTGGTGCCTGCGGTAAGGCAGCTTATCAGTATCCCGGCCGGACTGGCTAAGATGAAGCTGAGCCGCTTTGTGCTGTACACTTCATTGGGTGCTGCGGCCTGGAACAGCATCCTGGCTGCCATCGGTTATTATATGGCAAGTGTGGTTCCTTATGACCAGCTGGATGCCAAGGTGGCCGAATATAGCGGTGAGGTGAAGATTGCTATGGTTGCCATCGGTGTCTTTGCAGTATTGTACCTGGCATATAAAGGGATTAAGAAGTGAGGAGAGTTGCGTTCATCCTTCTGTTGTCCGTTCTTGTGTGCCGGAATATGACGGCACAGGAGATGTGGAATGACCTGGCTTCATCGGAGTACCGTATTGACTCTGCCGATGTGAAGGCGCTGCGGGTGGAGATTGACAACCTGAGTTTCTTCCATGATAATGAGTACACGGGAAAACTGATGAACGGTTATTCGCTGCCTGGCCTGTGGATTCAGCCTAAGCTGACATTCAACCCTATCAGGCAGATTGGCCTGGAATTAGGTTTGCATGCGCTTATCTTTAACGGGGCGAATAAGTATCCGTGTTATGCTTATCATGATATAGGCAGGTGGAAAGGTGAGCAATACCAGTCGGGGGCTCATCTGCTGCCCTGGTTCAGGGCTAAGGCTCAGTTCAGATACCTGACTGTGGTTCTGGGTGATATCTATGGGGGGCAGAACCATAGGCTGATAGAGCCGTTGTCCAATCCGGAGCTGAACTTGTCACAGGACCCTGAGATGGGGATTCAGCTGTTATGGGACAGGCCTCACTTGCATGCTGATATCTGGCTGAACTGGCAGAGTTACATATTCGAGACGGATACGCATCAGGAGGCTTTTACGGTGGGAATGAACTGGATGATCTCATACAACAGACCGGAAAGCCGGCTGAAGTGGTTTACGCCGGTGCAGCTGGTAATCCAACACCGGGGCGGTGAACAGAATATCGCTATGCGTGGGGTTCAGACCATCTGCAATGCCGGTGCGGGGGTAAAAATGCAGTATGCTACGGACCGTAAGGCGCTTAAGAACATCGGAGCTGAGGCCAATATGCTGGCTGCTTATCAGCAGAAGGGGGAGCTTTGGCCCTTTAAGACCGGGTTTGCGGGCCATGTGGGTACGAACCTGGATTTCTGGAACCAGATGGACGTGAAGGCGGGCTATGTTTTCTCACCTAAGCATTTTATAAGTCTGTACGGTAATCCGCTGTTCAATACGGTAAGTCAGGCGGACGGGACCAGCTATAATGGTAACCATACGGTGTATGTGGGTATCAACTACCATAGGATTATTGCTGAGCACTATATAATAGGTGCGCAGGCGCAGGCTTACCAGACGTGGCTTCCGGGTGCACAGAATATGGCATTTGACTTTGGGCTTTACCTGAGGGTGAATCCCAGTTTCCTTATCAGAAAGTGGTAATCAGAATTCTAATGTGAGCCCGTCGTATGCCAGATGGATATGGGCTGGCAGCAGGGCATCCTCGGTGGCATGAAGTCCGAGATGATGGCTCATGTGTATGATATAGGTGGGGAGGTCCTGGGCGATGCTACGGGAGAACTTTACGGCATCCTCTACGGTCTGATGTGTGGGATGGGGTTCGTGACGCAGGCCGTTTACCACCAGCAGTTTTATCCCTTTCAGCAGTTCGCGGCTCCGGGGTGTGATATCCGTCATATCTGTGATGTAGCCTAAGTCTCCGATTCTGAAACCGAGAATCGGCAGTTTGCCGTGCATGACCTGAAGGGCTGTTACGGGTATGTCACCCAGCTGTATGCGGTCTCCTTCCTTCATCTCGCACAGTTGTAACTGCGGCACACCGGGATATTTGTTCTGGACAAAACAGTATGGAATGCGTTCACGCAGATGCTTGCAGGAAAGGGCATCGGCATAGATGGGCATATCATGGATGTAGCTGAAGGGACGCAGGTCATCTATTCCGCCTACATGGTCATAATGTTCATGGGTTATCAGAACGGCGTCCAGGGGCTGGCAGAAGTCTATGCGTAACATCTGTTCACGGAAATCCGGGCCGCAGTCCACCAGAATATTGGTCTTTCCGTCCTGGATGAGGGCTGAGGAGCGCAATCTGTTGTCCTTGGGGTCGGTGCTGGTGCAGACTTCGCAGTGGCATCCCATCTGGGGTACACCGCAACTGGTTCCTGTTCCGAGAAAGGTTATCTTCATATCCGGCCTATAAAATTGACTTCGGGAACGAGCTGTATGCCAAATTCACGGAATACGGATTCCTGTACGGCTTTGCAGAGGGTTAGGATGTCACGTCCTGTGGCACCGCCCTTGTTGACGAGGACCAGCGCCTGGCGGTCATGAACGGCAGCATGGCCCAGGGATTTTCCTTTCCAGCCACACTGTTCGATCATCCATCCGGCTGGTATCTTTACGTGGTCCTTGTCGGCCAGGTAGTAGGGTACATCAGGGTACCGGGCCTGTATCTTGCTTAATACGTCACTGCTGACTACGGGATTCATAAAGAAGCTGCCGGCATTACCCATGACTTCGGGGTCAGGGAGTTTGCTACGGCGGGTTTCGATGATGATTTCACGAAGCTTGCCTGCTGTAAGATGCTTCTCGTCAATATGCTTCTTAGCCAGGGATTCCCTTAGCCCGCCATAAGCAAGATGGGGGATGAAGCGTGTATTGAGCTGGTAACGGACGTTGCATACGGCATACAGGCCTCTGACGGCATCGTCCTTGAAGATGCTGTGACGGTAGGAATAGGCGAGTTCGTCACGCGTCCATATTCTTTCTGAGCCGTCAACGAGAGAGATGGTATGGACGGAATCTATGAAGTCACCGACTTCGATGCCGTAGGCGCCGATATTCTGGACGGCTGCGGCTCCTACCTGACCGGGGATGAGGGAGAGGTTCTCCAAGCCGTACCAGCCGTTGTCAATGGCGTACTGTACAAAGTCGTCATGTGTGACGCCGGCTCCTACACTTACCAGTACGGTGTCCTCATCCTCGGAAAGTACCTCGATGTCTTTTATCTCGGAGTAGAGGATGATGCCGGGAAAGTCGGAGAGGAACAGCAGGTTGCTGCCTCCGCCTATATGCAGGATGGGAAGGGGGATTTCGGCGTGATGGTATTTCTGAAGGAAAGCTTGCAGTTCGCTGACGCTGCTGTACTTGACAAGTTCCCTTGTCCTGACATCAATGCCGAAGGTGTTGTATTCCCGTAAGGAGCAGTTCTCCAAGTCTGTCATATCGTTGCTTTATATATGGTTTTCAAAATCAGTTTTCGTAGGCGGTGAGGTACCATTCGTTGTTTTCCTTGTTAAAAACGAACATTTCCTGCAGGCCGTTTGACGAACCGGACTTCTGCATAATCATCTGTTTGTGAGTGTACTTCTGCACACCGTAGCGAATATTGGATATGATGCCATGAGGGACATCGGGGCAGAAGGATCTCCACTGCTCGGCATTGATGGTACCTTCGATATAGGCGTCGTCTTCTTCGGGGTCAAGAACCATGACTTTGAGGGGCTGTTCTACATGCGCCTGCTGATAGACGGAGTCTGAGCTGAAACGGGCGTAGAAGGTGAGAAAGTCATATATGTCACTTTCATGGAACACGACATCACTCATGGAGGTCAGTTTCCATTTCCCGGCCAGCAGTCTGAATTCGTAGTTCCTGAGTTTCTCCTCCTGCAGGTCAATCCTTTCCACTATGACCAGTGAGTCCTCGGTCTGAAGTTTCTGCTCCTCTACCTGTTTCCTGTCCCCGAACAGTACAGTGTAGAAATCACCTTTCAGAAAACGGAATTCAGAACCTGAATTAAGCGAGCTGATTTTACGGATGCCGCCGTCAGCATCGGTATAGGACAATGGCCATTCGATGCGTTTGTTCTGCAAATGGTCACTGTGGGTGAAGGCAAACATGAAATCATCAAACGAAGTATCCAGTCGGTCAGCCTCATCTGCTTCCTCAATCTCTTCTTCAACATCATCCAGCGTGTCTGGGACAGTACACGTTTCAATCTCAGTAGAATCAGCATCTTCTGCAGATTCCGAGAATCTTCCGTTATGGCAGGAGAGGAGCTGAAGTGCCATAACTGAGGGTAATAATACCTTGACTATTTTATACATCTTAAAGACACACGCCTAAAAATCGCACAAAAGTACGCTTATTTTTTCACATTACCTTCACTTTTCAATAATAAATATGTACCTTTGCATGGAAATTTCAGAAAAGTACAAAAACTATGCTTGAAAAGATAGAAAAACTGATGGCTGAGATAGCTTCGCTGGCTGCTAAGAATGCTGACGAGGCTGAGGCGCTGCGTATCAAATATCTGGGTAAGAAGGGGGAGGTAACGAACCTGATGAATGACTTCCGGAATGTTCCCGCTGAGCAGAAGAGGGAGTTGGGCCAGAAGCTGAATGTGCTGAAGACGGCTGCCCTGAATAAAATCAATGAGCTGAAGGAAGCTGCCGAGGTTCAGAAGAACGCAGGTTCCTCAGTAGACCTGACACGTACACCCTACCCTGTTTCCCTGGGTTCAAGGCATCCCCTTACCATTGTGAAGAATGAGATAGTGGACATCTTCAGCCGTCTGGGCTTTACATTAGCTGAAGGACCTGAGGTGGAGGATGACTGGCACGTATATAGCAGTCTGAACTTTGCCGATGACCATCCAGCCCGTGATATGCAGGACACGTTCTTCGTGGAGTCTCATCCTGATATTATTCTGCGAAGCCACACCAGTAGTGTGCAGTCCCGTGTTATGGAGTCAACACAGCCCCCTATCCGCATTCTGTGCCCGGGACGTGTTTACCGTAATGAGGCGGTAAGCGCCCGTGCGCACTGTTTCTTCCATCAGGTGGAGGGTTTGTACATTGATAAGAATGTGAGCTTTACCGATCTGAAGCAGGTGCTCCTGCTGTTTGCGCAGGAGTTGTTCGGCCCGGATACGAAGATTCGTCTTCGCCCCAGCTATTTCCCCTTTACGGAACCTTCTGCCGAGATGGATGTAAGCTGTACTATCTGCGGCGGAAAGGGCTGCTCTATGTGTAAGGGATCAGGCTGGCTTGAGATTCTGGGTTGCGGAATGGTTGACCCGGCTGTTCTTGAGGCAAACGGCATTGACAGCAGCATTTATACGGGCTATGCCTTCGGTATGGGTATAGAGCGTATTGCCAATCTGAAATATCAGGTAAAGGATTTGCGAATGTTCAGCGAGAATGATATCAGATTCCTGGATGAGTTTACAAGCGCTAACTAAAGGAATTTCTGATATAACATAGCATCCTGCCACTCTTCTCCGTTGCAAAGCCAATGCTGAAGGGTGGCAGTTCTTTTATATCCGGCCTTGCGGAACAAGGCCTGTGCGGCAAGATTAGCGGCCGAAACCAAAGCATAGAGCTGATGGATGAGGAGATGCTGGTGTGCATATCTGGAGAGTACACTCAGGACTTCGCTTCCCAAGCCCTGACATTGCCACTCAGGTAATATGACAATGCCTACCTCTGCCCTACGATGACGAAGGTCATAGTTCTGCAAATCCACGAAACCGATGGCGTTGCGGTTTTCGTTAAGTGCGATTACCAGACGTACCTGCCCGTCGGTATTGATATCGTTACCGGTCTGTTCTATGAAGCGCCGGAGAGAATACATAGAGTAAGGGACGTTGGTGCTACCACAGTTCCACAGAGATGTATCATTCTCTATCAGGTACATCAGATCCAGGTCTTCCGGCTCTGCGGCACGTAACATGATTCTCTTACCTTTAAGCATAGTCTGGATTCATTATTATAGGTTCACGGGGAGAACACCGTTATGCCTGATTAGCATGGTGCCGTCATAAGATACGGTCTCTACCTCTGCCAGTCCTTTGTTCCTGTCCGGAGTCTGGTTCCGGAGCGCGGACAGCATGTCTGTAACAGATGTCTTTCGCAGGTCAAAACGCATATATATGGTTTCGTGCTCCCTTTCGAGGGGGCCTATCTTCCGGAATGCTCTGATGAGCACATCCAATATAGCCCGGAAAATGACGGCCAGGCGGATAAGATAACTGACAAGCAGGTATCTCCTTCTGTAATGTTTGTTGAAGAAAATCAGCATTGCCTGGTAGAATATGTGTACATAACGGAAGCTGCTCTTCTGGGTGCTTTCGCCCTTGTAATGCAATATATAATAAGGCAGATAGTAATTCTGCCAGCCAGCCTTGAGCAGACGATAGCTCAGGTCTATATCCTCGCCGTACATGAAGAAGTCCTCGTCAAGCAAGCCTGTCTCATCCAGTGCCTTGCGCCTGAGCATATTGAAGGCTCCGGATATTACCTCTATGGGATTGGCCTTATTCTCATCCAGATACTTCATGTAATAACGACCGAAGACATGACTTTTAGGAAAAAGGGCTGAAAGGCCCGTCATCTTACAGAAACTGGTAAAGGGGGTAGGAAGACCGCGTCTGCTTTCCGGAGCAAAGGTTCCGTCAGCATTCAGCATCCTGACGCCTGTAGCTCCCACCTCGGGATGGGTGTCAAGGAAATCCACGCAACCCCTCAGAGTATCCTCTGCGACAATGGTATCCGGATTCAGCAAGAGTACATATTCGCCCCCACTCTTACGGATAGCCTGATTGTTGGCACGTGAAAAGCCTACATTCTCAGCATTACTGATATAATGTACATCAGGAAAGAGTACCTGGAGATATCCGATACTGCCGTCCGATGAGGCATTATCAACCACCCAGATCTCAGCATCCAGACCTTCCGAGGCCCTTATCACACTTCGGATGCACTGTTCCAGATGGTACTTTACATTATAACTGACTATGACTACGCTTAGCTTCATGCTACCGGGCGGTTTCCTAATTTTCTGTTGCAGGCCAGATGAACATATAGGCTACAGCCAGGACAAGCAGGAGATACAACAGGTTTGTATCAAAGAAGAAATAATAGTCGAACAGAATCAGATTCACGCCGCTCGTCACGACAGCCATCCTCAGGATAGGGTTCATCTGCTTCTTCTTAATGGCCAGAAAAGCGGCAACAATGGCAGAAAGAGCGCACACGATACCGAATATATACTGGAACTGTGCATCGGCCACTCCGGTCATGAGTGGTCCCATGCGGTCAGTAAGCAACTCCAGAAACAGGGCCACTAACATCTCAATCACGATGAATGAGAAAAACAATATCTTCGTTCTGTTCATATCTTTATATATTCAATGTTCAACTTCTAAAGGGCACTCTTCCTGCCAGAGCCCTGCCCAATGTTACCTCATCTGTGTACTGCAGCTCGTCATTCTGGGCCACACCCCGGGCTATCACCGTTATCCTTACGCCTGTATCCTGCAGTTTCCTATAGATGAAGAAATTGGTGGTATCTCCCTCCATTGTCGGACTTAAGGCCAGAATCACTTCATCTATACCGCCTTGTTTAACACGCTCTACTAGGGAATCTATTTCCAGGTCGGCCGGCCCGACTCCATCCATGGGACTGATGATACCGCCCAGTACATGGTAAACGCCTTTATACTGCAGCGTTCCCTCGATGGCCATTACATCACGAACATTCTCCACCACACAGATGGTTGATTTGTCACGCATGGTGTTTGAGCAGATTTCACAGATATCCGTATCGCTGATATTATGGCATACGCGGCAGTAGTTTACGTTATGGCGCAACTCTCTGATACTGTCAGACAAGGCGTCCACCTCAACCACGTCCTGCTTCAGCAGATGAAGGGCCAACCGCAATGCGGTCTTGGAACCGATACCGGGAAGACGGCTGATTTCCGTAACAGCCTTCTGTAACAGTGCGGATGGGTACTGACTCTGGTTCATGCTCAATATTCAACTAAAGAACGCCTTTGCTGGAGGGCAGGTAGAAGTGGCTCACGTCTCTTCTTACGGCCATACGTAGGCTACGGGCCAGGGCCTTGAAGATTCCTTCAATCTTATGATGTTCGTTCTCACCCTCTGCCTTGATGTTCAGGTTCATACGAGCGCTGTCTGACAGGCTCTTGAAGAAATGCAGGAACATCTCAGTAGGCATCTCGCCCACCTTCTCGCGCTTGAATTCGGCATCCCATACCAACCAGGGGCGGCCGCCGAAGTCAAGGGCTACCTGGCACAGGCAGTCATCCATGGGCAGGCAGTATCCGTAGCGTTCTATACCGCGCTTGTCACCCAGCGCCTTCAGGATACATTCTCCCAAGGCCAGCGCTGTGTCCTCAATGGTATGATGCTCATCCACTTCCAAGTCACCCTTACAACAGATATACAGGTCAATCATTCCGTGCTTGGCAATCTGTTCCAGCATGTGGTCAAAGAATCCAAGGCCTGTCCGGATATCACTCTTCCCGTTTCCGTCCAGATTCACACGTATGGTAATGTCTGTCTCCTTAGTAGTGCGTACCACCTCGGCTGTACGCTCGCCGGCAAAGAGGAGTTCGGTTATCTTCTCCCAGTTCATGTCCTCACCTAAGATAAGGCTCTTACATCCGAGGTTCACGGCCAGCTGGGCATCCGTCTGACGGTCACCGATAACCCAGGACTCTGCCAGGTTGTATTCACCTGTCATATACTGCTTCAGCATACCTGTGCCAGGCTTACGGGTAGGCAGATTGTCTGCGGGGAAACTCCTGTCGATATGAATGGCATCAAACTCAATGCCCTCCCCCCTCAGGATATCCAGCATCAGATTCTGTGTAGGCCAGAAATCATTCTCAGGATAGCTGTCTGTTCCTAAGCCGTCCTGGTTGCTTACCATCACAAACTCATAATCAGTATGCTGACGCAGAAACTTCAGCGCACTGATTACTCCGGGTACGAACCGGAATTTCTCATAGCTGTCTATCTGTTCATCCGCGGGCTCTACCAATATGGTCCCGTCACGGTCTATGAATAATGCTCTTTTCGATTTTGAATCCATAATCTACTTGAACTGACGCATGGCACTTAACAACTCATTGTTCTCCTGCTGCGTACCGATGGTTATGCGCAGGCAGTTTCCGCACAGCTGGACCTTGTTTCTGTTACGCACTACGATTCCCTTGCGTATCAGGTAATTGTAAACGGCATTGGCATCCGTTACCTCTACAAGGACGAAGTTGGCTTCGCTGGGATATACCTTCTTGCAGATGGGCAGTTCACCTAAGGCCGGCATCATGTGCTCGCGCTCACGCTTGATCTGCCTTACCCACTGGTCCACCTTCATCCAGTCAGCCAGCATCTGCAGGGCCTTGTCCTGCGTCAGCTTGTTTACGTTATAGGGATACTTAACCTTATTGAAGAGGCCGATAATCTCCTCGCTGGCAAAGGCCATACCCAGGCGTATGCTGGCACTGCCCCATGCCTTGCTGAAGGTGTTCAGCACAATCATATTGGGGAAGCGGTCCATAAAGTGGCGGAAGGGCTGTAAACTGGAGAAATCAGAGTAGGCCTCATCGATGACCACAATACCGGGAAACTCCAGTAATAAGCGCTGCATCTCCTTCTTGTCCAGCTCGTTACCTGTAGGGTTGTTAGGCGAGCACAGCCAGATGACCTTGGTATGGGCATCCGTAGCATCCAGGATTTTCTGTGCCTGCAACTGAAAGTTCTCATCAAGGAGAACAGGGCGGTAGTCCACATTATTAATATCGGCACATACCTTATACATTCCGTAGGTAGGAGCAATGGCTACTACATTATCCCTTCCGGGTTCACAGAAAATACGGTAAACCAGGTCAATGGCCTCATCACTTCCGTTACCGAGGAAAATCTGAGACGGCCTTACCTGCTTGATGGGAGCAAGGGCCTGCTTTACGTTCTCCTGCAAAGGATCGGGATACCTGTTCAGCGGTTCGTTATACGGGCTCTCGTTGGCATCCAGGAACACGTGAGCATCCATTCCCTTAAACTCATCGCGGGCACAACTGTAGGGCTCAAGTGCCCATATATTCGGTCTGACTAAATCCTTCAACTCTTTCATTTTCTCATTCTTTCATTCTTTCATTCTTACCGTCATCGCATTCTTGTGAGCATCCAATCCCTCGGCTTCCGCCATCAGCTCCACGGTACGGCCTATACGCCTGACACCCTCAGCGGTAATATGCTGGAAGGTAATCTTACGGTTGTAGCTGTCCAGGTTCACGCCGTTATAGGCTACGGCATAACCGTTAGTAGGCAGGGTGTGATTGGTACCGCTGGCATAGTCACCGGCACTCTCGGGGGTAAGACTGCCCAGGAATACACTTCCCGCATTAATCACTTTCTCAGAGAGTTCCATATAGTTCTTGGTTTCTATGATAAGATGTTCAGGAGCATACCGGTTGGTAACAGCCATCATCTCTGCGTCATCATGAACCAGGATAATCTTACTGTGCTCCAGGGCCTGGGCCGCAATCCCGTTACGGGGCAAGAGGGCCAGCTGACGCTCTACCTCCTGCTGAATATTTCCGATAATCTGCTCGCTCTTAGTTACCAACAGGACCTGGCTGTCCACACCATGCTCAGCCTGGCTCAGCAGGTCGGCAGCCACAAAGACCGGATTCGAGGTCTCGTCGGCCAGGACTTCCACCTCGCTGGGGCCGGCAGGCATATCAATAGCCACATCATGCAGGCTCACCTGCTGCTTGGCACACATAACGAACTGGTTGCCGGGACCGAATATCTTATATACCTTGGGAACGGATTCCGTACCGTAGGCCATGGCACCGATAGCCTGCACACCTCCGATCTTGAAGATACGGTTCACACCGGCTATACGTGCAGCTACCAGAATGGCGGGGTTCACTTTGCCGTCACGGGCGGGAGGCGTACATAACACAATCTCCTCACATCCGGCAATCTTGGCGGGTGTGGCCAACATCAGCACCGTACTGAACAAGGGGGCTGTACCACCGGGGATATACAGGCCTACCTTCTGGATGGGAACTGACTTCTGCCAGCACTCCACGCCGTCGGTAACCTGAACATGCTCTGCCTGGAATTTCTGCGAGGCATGGAACTTCCAGATGTTCTGATGCGCCTGTTCCAGGGCAGCCTTCAGATCAGCATCCACCAAGTCTTCTGCCTCCTGAATCTCAGCATCTGTTACAGCGAGTTCCAGCAAGCTTACATGGTCAAACTTCTCCTCATACTCCTTTACTGCCGCATCACCCTTAGCCTTAATGTCTGCCAGTACGGCAGCCACCGTGGCATTCAGCTGGCCAGCATCACGCACAGGGCGTTTCAGCAATTCCTGCAGCTCCTCCTGAGTAGGGTATCTATAGATTTTCATTACAGTATCATTTTCTCAATGGGAACTACCAGAATGCCCTGGGCGCCTAAATCTTTCAGCTGTCGGATAATCTCCCAGAAACGCTTCTCGTCTATAACAGTATGAACGCTGCTCCAGCCTTCCGTTGCCAGAGGCATCACTGTGGGGCTCTTGGCTCCGGGCAGGATATCAACCACCTCCTTCACCTTGTCAGTGGGGACATTCATCAGCACATACTTCTTGTCCTCGGCATTCTTAACAGCCTCGATACGGAAAAGCAGCTCATCCAGAACAGCCTTCTTCTCATCGGTCATATCCTTATTACCGATGAGCAGGGCCTCGCTCCTCATCACCACTTCCACCTCGGTGAGATTGTTGCTTACAAGGGTGCTGCCGCTGCTTACGATATCAAAGATGGCGTCAGCCAGTCCGATGCCCGGACTGATCTCCACCGAACCGGTAATGACATGGATATCGGCGGCAATGTGATTCTTCTGCATGAAACGGCGCAGAATACCAGGATATGAGGTAGCTATCTTCTTACCCTCGAACCACTTCAGGCCCGGATAGTTCACAGCCTTAGGGATGGCCAGGGACAGACGGCACTTGCTGAAGCCCAACGGACGGATAACCACAGCATCCTCCTGACGCTCCTCAAACTCGTTCTGCCCTACGATTCCCAGATCGGCAACACCCGTTGCCACACTCTGCGGTATGTCATCGTCACGTAAATACAGAATCTCAACGGGAAAGTTACTACTCTGAACCAGTAACGTACGCTTGCTACTGCTCACCTTAATGCCTGCCTCTGCCAGCAGGGCCATTGTATCCTCAAAAAGCCTGCCTTTTGACTGTACTGCTATTCTTAACATTTTTCTTATAATAATTGAACCTTTCTACCTTATATATTATTACTGGGTGGCAAAATTACGAAAAATCAGGCGCAGAACAAAGGAATTTATTCTTTTTTATGCCAAGAAGGGGCAATTTCGGGATAACGGCCTCCAAGGTATGAACAAGAGAACAGGAAAAATGTGTGTGGAGATATAAAAAAAATGGAGGCTTACCTGCCTCCATTCTTAATAACTCTATGCCTGGCTGAATTCATCTTTACCGACACTGCAGAGCGGGCAAACCCAGTCTTCAGGCAGATCTTCAAAGGCTGTTCCTGCAGGAATACCATTCTCGGGGTCTCCAACTTCCGGGTCATACTCATAACCGCAGACATCACAAACGTACTTTTTCATGTTCTTTTCGTTTTTGAGGTTTAACTGAAAAATAAAAACTTCCGTTGCAAAGATAATGCGTTTGCCTGAAACCTCCAAATTTTAGAACCCACTTTTTTACTTTTACGTTTGCTCATGTTCAGCAAAGAGGATGTCAGACAATTCCCTGTGCCATCATTGCCCTGGCAACCTTCATGAAACCGGCCACATTGGCGCCCTTGACATAATTGATATAACCGTCAGGCTGTGTGCCATACTTGCAGCATTGCGTATGTATGCCATGCATAATCTCATGCAGACGCTTGTCCACATCAGCAGCACTCCATGAAAGGTGCATGGCATTCTGGCTCATCTCCAGTCCGCTGGTAGCCACACCACCCGCATTCACAGCCTTACCCGGAGCATACAGGATGCGGTTCTTCAGGAAGAGGTCAATGGCATCGGGGGTGCATCCCATATTGCTGATTTCGCCCACACAGAGTACCTTGTTGGCAATCAGCTGTTCGGCATCCTCGGCATTCAGTTCGTTCTGCGTAGCACAGGGCAGCGCGATGTCCACCTTCACCTCCCAAGGCTTCTTGCCAGGATAGAAAGTAGCACCGGGGAACTCATCGGCATACGGAGCCACAATATCGTTACCGCTGGCACGCAGTTCCAGCATATAGTCAATCTTACTGCCCTCTATACCATCGGGATCATATACATAACCGTCAGGACCGCTGATAGTGACAACCTTGGCCCCCAGCTCAGCAGCCTTGGTGGCAGCGCCCCAGGCAACATTGCCGAAGCCGCTGATGGCAACAGTCTTACCCTTAATGCCATGCCCTGCCGTCTGCAGCATCTCATTTACAAAATAGAGACCGCCAAAGCCGGTTGCCTCGGGCCTGATCAGAGAACCGCCAAAGTCAAGTCCTTTACCCGTAAGCACACCGCTGAAGTCACGCGTCAGCTTCTTATACTGCCCGAACAGGTAGCCCACCTCACGCGCTCCCACACCGATATCGCCCGCAGGAACATCAATCTCGGGACCGATATAACGGTACAGCTCATTCATAAAAGCCTGGCAGAAACGCTCAATCTCAGCATCGCTCTTTCCGCGGGGGGAGAAGTCAGAACCACCCTTACCGCCGCCCATGGGCAATGTGGTAAGTGCGTTCTTGAAGGTCTGCTCGAAGCCCAGGAACTTCAGGATACTCAGATTAACAGAGGCATGGAAACGTAATCCGCCTTTATAGGGACCGATAGCACTGTTAAACTGCACCCGGTAACCCAGGTTCACCTGCACCTGCCCCTTATCATCTACCCAGGGAACACGGAAAGTAATAATACGCTCAGGCTCTACCAGACGCTCCAAAAGCGCCTTACGCTCAAATTCAGGATGCTTGTCATATACATCCTTTATAAATACAAGGACCTCGCGAACAGCCTGCAAGTATTCCCTCTCGCCAGGATGACGCCTTTCCAGTTTCTGCATGAAATCATTAATGTCTAACATAATGTGATATCAGTTTATTGGTTTAATAGTTTATGTAGCTGATTTGCTTTACACAAAGATATAAAACATTATGCCCACACATATCAGACAACAGTGAATAATTATGCGGAATACTGTCATTTTGTAAAGTGCAGATTAACAAAACAGGGGTAATAAAGCCACAACCAGTTTACATTTTAACATCAAACAGGGATTGCGGGGAAGAATCAGGGAAACAAAAAAAGAAGCCAATACAGCTTCTTTCTGGTTGCGGGGGTCCGACTCGAACGGGCGACCTCCAGGTTATGAGCCTGGCGAGCTACCAACTGCTCCACCCCGCGATGTTTCTTGTTTGCGA
>JAEEGK010004852.1_pt1 | contig 32779 bp, 36 predicted proteins | sample 8958771 | NCBI WGS metagenome assembly JAEEGK01 (sample SAMN16246547, study PRJNA631951) | gut metagenome | biome: gut microbiome; feature: rumen; material: SC-attached | host: Bos | place: Iran: Karaj | collected 2018-10 | reverse complement strand
AGATACAAAAATTACCCGACATACGCAAGCTTTTTAGGCGTTATTTTATGACTTAAAGTGTTAAAAATCAATAAGTTACAGGGGCTCTTGCTTAGGCATTTGGGGACATCAAATTGGACACCCTACTCCTGAAAATTTGATTCATGTCAAAAAAGTGGGCTGTGTGCGCAAACAATTCCATTTTTCCTTGTATATTTGTCTAAATCATTGTAATTTTGCATCGTCAAAAAGAAACACAGGCTGCACAGCGGTGCAAGCACCACATAAATAATAGGTTAGTTAGTAGTTTTTGTTTAGTTAGTAAATTTTTTAGGGTAACAATTTAAAGAAAAGAAAGGTAAAAAGATGATGAAAAAGTTAATTAACAAATGGCTCAAGAGCGAAGCTTACACAGAGTATTGCAACAACATGGCAAAGCTGTATAACTATCGCGCCGCAAATTAAATAAACGGATTGATTCCAACGGAATTCAATCCGTTTTGCTTTTGTATAAGCACCACTAAATTTCTTAACTCTTAATTCTTAATTTCTCAGTATTCTTCAATGACACGCTTCAGGCGTTCACGACGGGATTCCTTTTTGCTTTTTCGCCATTTATTGGGAATCAGTTTGCCAATAAGCCCAAACAGATTCATGCCAGGATTGGCACTTGCGGCTATCAACTGAGCATCCGTCTTACTCAACCCCAGTTGGTTTTTCAGGTCCTTAAGCTTCTCGTCGCGCTTTTTCTGTCCGAACACCACCACTTCCTTCAGGTTCAGCAGTTTCGAAATCAGGAACACCGTATCCTTCACCTCCTCCAAATTAAGCATGCGGCTCTCGTAATTCACATGGGAGAACACGAGCGTCCTGCAACTGTCGGACACCGTGATGCACCCCATCGAGTCCGTCTGAGCCGTACGAGCCTTCATGGCAACGTTGGCCCCAGCCACAGGCATCAGCGTCTCCACATCCACCACCCTGAGCTGGCGTTGGGCCGAGAGCAGCAAACTGCACGTAAGGGCTGCAAGAAGCATTGTTATCCGAAACGGTCTCATCGCCTGCAAAAATAAGAAACTTTCCGCTTCCCCACAAATCGTTTTGCATTATTTAGCCTTATTCAATGCCCGTTAAGTTAAAGAACAAAAAATGCCCTGACAGCCTTCCAGCACATCGCGCCAGGTCGATTCGAAGTCACCAGTATACCACGGGTCGGCCACATCGCCAGGACGTCGCGTGAAGTCCATCAGCAGACAAATCTTTCCTTCAGGGTCACCGCCACAGATACGGTTCATGTTTCGCAGGTTCCAGCTGTCCATACCGACTATCAGGTCGAAACGGTCGTAGTCCGCACGCGTCATCTGTCGTGCTGTTTTGCCAGCGCACCCGATGCCGTGCTCTGCCAACTTACGCCGGGCAGGCGGGTAGACGGGGTTGCCAATCTCCTCTGTCGAGGTCGCTGCTGACTCGATATAATACTCTGCCTCGCGTCCCGCCTTAGCCACCAGATCCTTCATCACGAATTCCGCCATCGGACTCCGGCAGATATTCCCGTGACATACAAACAATATCCTTTTCATACTATCGTTTCCATTCCCTTTTGCCCTGCAAAGTTACGAAAAAAGCTTGTAAAAGCGAAGCGATTTTGGAAGATTAACGCAGTTCGGCCTAAAATAAAGGCAAAGAGGGGGAAGAATAAAGAAGTTCAATTTGAGACAAATAGCAAATTGGGGAGGATTAGTGAAGGAGTTAGGTTTCTAATTCGTAACCCGAAAACAGGGTTCTAATACTGGTTTTTCGTATAAGCAAATTGGGGCAAAATGGCGCACCTCTCACCGCCCGTTTCTTATTCCGCAAACTGCTATATTTTGCATAACGATGAATGCCAAAAGAAATAGTAGTTTTGCAGCCAAAATTAAAAACGAAGTAAGAAACATGAGAAGTACTTTTAACATTCTGTTCTATGTGAACAAGAGTAAGGAGAAGAATGGTGTGGTGCCAATGATGGGTAGAGTGACGATTAACGGGACACAGAGCCAGTTCAGTTGTAAGAAGACGATTCCGCTTGATCTGTGGGACGTGAAGGGCAATTGCGCCAAAGGCCGTAGTAAGGAGGCATTGCAGATCAACCGCGAACTGGATAATATCAAAGCGCAGATCATCAAGCACTATCAGCATTTGTCGGATCGTGAGGCTTTCGTAACGGCAGAGATGGTGCGCAACTCCTATCAGGGTTTTGGCAGCGAGTATGAAACGCTGCTGAGTGCTTTCGACAAGGACATTGCCAATCAGAAAAAGCGTGTGGGCAAGGACAGATCAGCGAGCACTCTCTGGGCTATGGAGCGTTCGCGGAAGGATGTGGCAGAGTTCATCCAGTCGCACTATCGTCGCACGGATATGTCGATGCTGGAACTGACACCAGAGTTCATTAAGGACTTCGCCGCCTATCTCAGCACAGACCGAGGACTGGCCAATGGAACAATCTGGCAGAGGTGTATGTGGCTGAAAGGTGTCGTGATGAGGGCACACTACAACGGCAAGATTCCCCGTAACCCGTTTGCGCAGTTTCATATCAGCCCAAACTGCAAGGAAAGGGAGTTCTTGACCGAGGAGGAACTGAAGGCTGTCGTAACCCATGAGTTCGACGACGACAATCTGGCCTTCATTCGTGACATTTTTGTATTCGTGTGCTTCACCGCCCTCTCGTTCATCGACGTGAAGAACCTGACCACGGACAACATCGTAGACATCAACGGTGACAAATGGATTATCAGCAAGCGACACAAGACCAACATCCCCTTCCAAGTGAAGCTGATGGACGTTCCCTTGCAGATTATCGACCGCTACAAGCACCTACAGGAAGACAAACTGGTGTTTGGCAAGATGAACTACTGGTCGATGTGTAAGAAGCTGAAAACGGTGATGACCGCCTGTGGCATAGAGAAAGCCATCTCCTACCATTGTGGCAGACACTCGTTCGCCACCTTGGCGCTTTCAAAGGGTATGCCCATCGAGAGTGTGAGCCGTGTATTGGGACACACCAATATCGTGACCACGCAGATTTACGCCCGCATCACAAGCCAGAAACTCGACAACGACCTGACGATGCTTGGCAATAAACTCAACGCATCGTTCAAAGACTGTAAGATGGCATAGAGTACAGCGGCCCATAACCTCAAAGCAGAAAGACGAATGATTAGCGAAGTCTGTCATCCGTCTTTCTGCGTAATATTCCATCAGCACACGAACCACTGAACCGCTGCAAGATATTTCTTTTTCACTATCGTTTAGATGCCGGATGATAGAAATTTTCCAGAACCCTTTCCAAATCACTCTCACGATAAAGCACCTTGCCACCTAATAATATATAAGGTAGCACACCATCATTACGGTATTCTTGTAGCGTTCGTCTGCTGACCTTTAGTATCTGCGCAACCTCTTTGTCTGTCAAATAGCGTTCACCATCAAGCAATGGACGATAATTACATATCACCTTCTTGTATAGAGCGAGCACCTCCTCCATATTCTCCAATGCATTCTTTACACCGACATTATGCGGCATTATCAGTTCATTCATAGGCTGTTCGTTTTGAGGTTATACATCTCGCTGTCCTTATCTCTACCAGCCACAACATGAAGAATACTCTCCACATCCTCTGGCTTATAATATACTTTACGGTTTATTTGAGAATAGGCCAATGTCCCATTATCACGAAGTGTTTGTAACGTTCTTGGACTGATGTTCAGCATTTGACATACATCTTGGTTGTCAAGCCAATCACCCAACCCTTTGTCTTTGCCTCTACTGGCCATTTCTTTCATCTTTGCGACGAAACTGTTGAAGCTCGTCAGCAGTTCCTCGTAGGTACTACGCTCAATTGATATTACTTCCATGTCTATTTTAGTTTTTGTAATTTGCGGGCAAAGGTACGCCATAATCTCCAGATAAGCTCATTCTAAAAATTCCTTATTGTGAAATAACAATTCAGGGAAGCAAAAACTTAATGTCTGCCGAGCTTGCTCATCAGAAAGCAGACAAGCATCTTTGTGTGGCACTCCGCTACAAAGTGCGTATTAGGCTACACCCTTCCGTGGAATCTGATTGTGGCATTGGAAACAGAAATCTATGCTGGATGCTGCCATATCAAGAGAAATCACTACACTTTTTCTTAATTAATGTTCAGAAATCATCATATCTTCGATATTTTTGATTATATTTGCACACATAATAAGTATCGTTATGAACATACCAACAAAGTTCAAGGAATACATCTGGCTGGTGAACACCATCCGCAGAGCGCGACGAATAACATTTGCTGAGATAAACGAGCGATGGTTGGAAACAGAAATGAGCGGCGGCGTGGATTTGCCTCGTGCCACCTTCAATCGACACAAAGATGCCATTGAGGACATTTTTGGCATCTTCATTGACTGTGATCGTCAAAACGGATACAAGTACTACATCGGGAACGAAAGTGTTCTTCGTGAGGACAGTGTGCAGAACTGGATGCTCTCTACACTTTCGGTCAGCAACGTTATCAGCGAGAGTCTTTCTTTGCAGGATCGGATATTGCTGGAGTCCGTGCCGTACGAGGGGGATTATCTCACGACAATCATTGAAGCTATGAAGCGGAATGTGCGGATTGCAATAAAGTACAGAAAGTATGGCGATGAAGAACCACGCGACTTGGACTTTGAACCGTACTGTTTGAAGATGTTTCGTCAGCGGTGGTATGTGTTGGGGCATTTCTATCGTGGGGTGCCAGACGGGGAACCTATCGATTATTTCGGTTTGTTCTCATTTGACCGTATCTTGGAGATGCAATTGACAAACGTGAAGTTCAAAATGAATCCCAACTTTGATGCAGAGGAATTTTTCAGCGAATGCTATGGCGTATTAGTGAACGATGATACGCAAGCCAGAAAAATAGTTATTCGTGTTTATGGCTTTGAACAGTATTACTTGAAAGACCTGCCGCTACATCATAGTCAGCATGTAATTGGACGTGGAGAAGATTTCACCGACTTTGAGCTGTACCTACGTCCCACACCCGACTTCGTTTCTCACCTATTGAGTCTTGGTACTTCTATCAAAGTTCTTTCGCCTCAATGGTTGGCCGATGAAGTGGGACAAATTCATTGGGAAGCCGCTGAAATGTATTGTCCTGAGGAAAGTGAGTAAGAAAAGTGAATTTTCCAACGGTTGTCCCACGCATTGAGACAGCCTCTGATTAATTTTGCGCCGTGATTCAATAATAACGAAGTGTAACATCGAAAAAAAGGAAGCTATGAGTAAGTATGATTCGATGACGGATGAGCAGTATTTTGCGGCAATGGATGAGTTCACGGCAAAGTATCAGGCTCCAGTGCCCAAAACGATTGAAGTGTTCGACCTGATTATGCGAAAAGAGTTTGCAAAGGCAATTCTCTCTGGTGAGAAGAAGGTTGAAATTCGGAAATGTAGTGACCGCTATATGAGCCGCCTGACTGATAAGGCTGTCGATGCTTGGATGAATGAGCATCGTGATGAGGCTGGTGTGGATATGGAAGCCTTCAATGAATTTATGAATGCAACAAGACCCGTGAAAAAGATTCACTTCCACGACTATAACAACTCATGGTTCCTGGATGCGGAATGCACGGAGAATGCCTTGATTGGCGTTACTCGTGCGAATGTAGAATCATTGCAACAGCGCTATGACTGTCATGAGTTTGACGAACTGTTGGAGGAATTGGAAAAGGACAACGCAGAAGAGCGTCCTCTGTTCTATTACTTTGTCATTGGCGAGGTGATTGATACGAATTTGAGTACATAATAAAGCGATGAGTAGAAACGAAGAATGGCTAATAGCACGCAGCAAGCTATTGGAGAAGTACGCATTAAATACCCCTTCTTCTGTAGATTGCGTCCATCTGAATTTGGATTATCCAGATTGTGGGTGGATTAATACTCACGTCACGGTTAATGGAGAGGAGACAGAACTCATCACAATTTCAGATGTTTATGATCCTTTTGAGGATGTAACAGGATGGTTAGAGAATATGGTTCGGCATATCTTTGATTTTATGCCATCTGGTGTGAGCATTGATTGTGAGGGCTACCATGCACTTCTATATTACGAACCATTCTTCTACACATCTGATGAGTTGCTTATTTCAGTTCCCTCATCATTATATGGCATCTTCTATATCTATGACACATACGAAAATAAGATTGTCACAGATGCCTTTTGCGATACCAAAGAATTTATCAATAACATCTACTCTGACATCCTAAACTTTGCCAAGAGGGTGAGTGAGAATGATTCTTTCGTGGATGATTGGATTCTTCCTGCTTATAATGCAGAATATGCAGCGTTTGAAGATGATAATGACCCTGCCATCAGAGAAATCTTCGTCAAGAAGGTAACTTCAAAGGTCATCGAGGACTTCTTGGCAAATGAGAATAGTGACAAGCGATTCATTCAAATAAAGTAAATCAGTCAATGGATATAGTTTATGGAAAAGATTAAGACAATACATCTGGAAAAGCCCAACACTTTGTCGAAATTCCTTTCAGAAAAGGAACAGCAAGAGGTGGTGTCGTTAAAAATAACAGGGCTTATTGGACGAAAGGACTTTAGTGATGTCTTGGATGGGATGTGTGAATTGGAGGGTGAATTTGATGACGATGACAATTTCATTCCAGATTATGAGTACACTGCTGCCATAAGACACCTTGACTTAGGCGAGGCTACATACGTTGACGGGAATGAACTTCCATATTTTGGTTACCACACGCAATTAGAGACATTGATACTTCCTCAAGGAATCATGTCTCCAACAGACGAAGATGAGACTGGGATTTCCGAATCAGAGTCAATAACGACTCTCGTTTTACCACAAGGACTAAAGATGGTTAAAGGTTTCCACTCCTGTCCTAAGCTAACGGGAGTAGTGTTGCCAGATGGTTTGGAAGTAATATCATCATACGCATTTGGAGGATGCAAATCAATTACATCGATACACATACCAGCATCAGTAAAGGAAATGGATGGCAGTTGTTTTTCTGGCTGCAATATAATAGCGTACGAAGTAGATAAAAACAATCCTTATTACACGGAAATTGATGGAGTTATCTATAGCAAGGATTTAAAATCATTGGTGGCTTTTCCGTCAGCTCATCCCGTCAAACAGTTTATTGTACCTGCAACAACAAAAATTATAGGTCCTCATGCCTTTCGAGATAGTCAAATAGAGAGTGTAGAATTACCCCAAGGTCTTAATTCCATTGAATGTGGGGCATTTGAATTTAGTGATATCTGTAATATTAATATCCCGGATAGTGTGCATCGAATAGAGGAGTATGCATTCAGTTATTGTAGAGGGCTCAAACAAACTCCACAAATTAAAGAATATGAAGATAGATAAAGAATACCCCGCAACACACTCCATGTCAACAGCTTGGTACTGTGTAGATGAAGAGGGCAATGTAGGAATTGTCGATATTCACGACAATGGTCCTATACCGAATGAGGATGAATGTGAGCAGGAGAAGGAAGTCAACGACATATTTTGGTATGACTTCTCATCAAAAAGTGCAGATGGCATCAGGGATTTGAATTTGACACCAGACCAAATTAGGCCATTACTGATGCCTCTTGCTGTCCAGGACGAATGGGTTACAGAAGAATTTAGATACGGAGAAATAGACCCTATAACAACTAAGGAGGTCACGAAAACAGAAGCCTATATATGTAACGATAGCTGGTCTGAAGTCATAATCAAGATTGATATGACCAAGCTGCCAATACTTCTTCAGGCAGCATCGTTAGCTATGGACGGAGATGATATTGTGTGTTTGTCTAGAAAGGAAGGTCTATTCTTTGTTTCATTCACTTACAATAGGGAGGGTGTGCAGCTATTAGAGAAAAATCAAGTAGTGATTGCAAGATACAAGGCTCCATGTTATGATGGAATCTTTGTAGACGATGAGGAATCTGAATCGAAAATGAAAGAAGAAGAGAACCAGCGCTTCCCAGTTTTCATATACAATGAAGAGTGGATGCCTGACGAAGGACCTGCAAAGCGTATGTCTAATCCTGCCCATCCACTTAAAATAGAACAACTACCAAAGAAATTGAGAGATAAGGCTACGCGGTTGCCAATTAACTTTAAAGACAAAGAAACCCTACAACTGGCTGAACATATTTCAGTTTATGTTGATAGCACTTGTGTTAGCAATTGGTATGAAAGATGGAAGGAAATCCGTTCATCCAATAATGAAACCGTTTATTATGGGGAGGAATCTGGAAGGATCCTAACAAAGGAAGAACTTGATGAACTTGGAAAACAATGGATTAAAGAGAACAGCAAAGAAGCATGAAGACGGATAAAGAATACCCCGCAACACATTCTATGTCTACGGCATGGTATTGTGTAGATGAAGATGGCAATGTTGGTATCTTTGATATTGACGACAATGGCCCTGTGCCTGTTGGTGGATATGAGCAGAATACTGTTGACGAAGTGTTTTGGAATGATTTTTCTTTTGATATAGGTGCATATAACATATTGAACTTGAAGCCAGAACAAATACTGCCTTTGCTTGAAACGGATAATGATAGGAGCCAATGGGAGAAGGACGAATATGGCTGGACGAACTACAAATGGATGGGTGCCATTATTAATATAGACATGTCAAAATTGGACATTTTCAAAAAGGCAGTTTCGTTAGATACAGACCGTTTCCAACGACCAATATGTATATCAAGGGACATGGGGCTCTTTTATGTAAACTTTTTCCGTAACATGGAAGGCATAGAGCTCCTTGAGAATAATGGCGTAATATTGGAAAAATACAAAGCTCCCAGATACCTAAATCCAGATATGGTAGATAATCAGGAAAGGGTGATTAAAGAAAACAATAAGTTCCCTTTTTTCATCTACCACCAGTGCTATAATCCTAATTATGAGCCTGCAATAAAATTGACAAATCCAGCCAATCCGATGAAATTCGAGCAATTGCCAGAGAAGATAAAAGCCAAGGTTACCCATTTGCCCATAAAGTTTAAGGACGCAGAGAAAATCCAACTTGCAGAGATGCTTCCAGTAGATATCGATATTACGATTGAATATGTTTATGATGGGCAGATATGGTGCGAATTGGCTACTTCTGATGACAGCCTGATGTATTATAACAAAAAGACCAAAGCAATCCTTAATAAGGAAAACATGGATAAATTGATTGCTGAGGGGAAGGCAGAAGAATACGATTGGGACAAACATCGAGATTTAAAGAAATGATAGAACTTATCTCTATAGACCTGTCTAACTATTGCTCCAAGCAATGCTCGTTTTGCTATAACCACAGCAGACGTGAGGGCAATACGCTGTGGAAATCGCAGGAAGTGATAAACTTCGCATCGGATTGTATAAAGAACGGTGTGAAGGCAGTATCTTTGGGTGGTGGCGAGCCCTTTGAGTATGATGGCGTGTTTGAAGTGATAGAAGCGTTATATCCATTGTGTTATTTATCTGTTACTTCCAATGGATTGCCATTAGAGGATGAAGGTGTATGGCAGAAGCTACAGAATTGCAAGCCGGATAAGGTACATATCACTATCCATCAACCTGATAATGAAAAAGAAGTGCAGAGGGTAGTGTCGCTATTGCCAAGAATAGAATCAATGGGTATAAAGCCAGGTCTTAATCTGTTGGTGGGTGCTGACAAGGTCGAAGCGGCAACTATCGTGTATAAACGTATGATGAAGATTTTGAAAAGTGACCAGATTATACTCGTTCCGCAGCGTTTCTCCAATACACCTACGTCCCAACAATTAGCGTCTGTTGCAGGAGGAAAGCCATTCCAGAGTCCATCTTGCTTGCTGAGATGCCAGCGTCCGACTAACTTCTGCTCTGTGTCATGGGACAAGAAAGTGAACTCGTGCAGCTTTGCTCCAAACAAAGTACCATTAGATACGCTCGATTATAATGGTCTTATGAAAGCTTTGGATGCTGTAAAGTGGGAAAAATGTTAAAAAACAACGATTAATTGAATCTTTTTGAAGCATGTCCCACGATTTGAGACAACTTGCTACTAATTTTGCAGCATCGAAGGTCAAAAAAGGGCGCAATAACATCAAGCTGCATCTTTGATATGCCAGGATGTCGTCGGGATGGCGCGATAACTTCAAGCTGACCTTCCTGGTATTGGTAGGAGCCTTGCTGGTCTCGGTGAGACTCCAACCTCCCCAGTAGTAATAGAGATAGACCGGGAGGGGTTACTCCCGCTTCTCTTGAAGACTGGTTGGATGGTGCGAGTAGAATCACGATGTCGGACACGGTGGATTGCCTTATGGCAAGGGGAACAGGTTCGAATCCTGCCGCTCGTATCATCCTTTTGAAATAACGGGCTGGCAAGTAGAGCGCATGATGTTTGGAACGGAGTGACGGCACGTAAAACAGCCGATATGAGGGGCGTCGATATCCCCCGCTTGCCAGTCTTTACATAGTGGATTGATGGTCGCACGGGAGCGGGAGACATCATATTGATGGCTATATCGGAGATTCGAGTCCTTCCCAATCCATTTCCCATTTAGGGCAGGAGCCCCGTTTGCTACGGCAAGTGACCTGTTAATTTGGGATTCAGCCACCAGATGAAAGAATAGCACCGTGACTTCGGGGTAGCAAATCATTCTGGTGGCATTTTATTTATCCGTAAGATTATGAACGAAATTTGCATATATGATTATTTATTCTTACCTTTGCACCAACGATAGGAAAGAGATGTTAGGATCATGGCTATGGCAAATGAAACTGCACCTGAAATGTTTAACTCAAAAAACAATAAGCAATGAGTGACCTTGAAGATCTTAGGAAAGTTATAGTACAATTTACTCAAGAGCGTGATTGGGATCAATTCCACAACGCAAAAGATCTCGCACTGGCTCTTTCTATTGAAGCAGCAGAGCTGAATGAAGCCTTTCTTTGGAAAGATGCCTCAGAAGTTAACGTAGAAAAAGTGAAGGAGGAATTGGCTGATGTATTCAACTATGCCATTCTGATAGCTGACAAATTCAACCTCGATGTCAAACATATTGTTTTAGACAAACTGCAAAGAAATGCAGAGAAATACCCTGTAGAGAAAGCCTACGGTAATGCAAAGAAGTACAGTGAACTGTAATCTTTTAAAATCTCGTCCAATGAGATTCGGATTATGGGAAGCTGGTCCTCTAGCACTTTATGCCTATTGTGGAAGATATTCGCCTATTTTGAAATCCTCATTATCTATCATAAAGTCAGTTTCAACAGCTTTCAGAACTTGTTTGTTATCGTCCCCTTCTTTTTTTAGTGCGAGGATGAGATAAGTGCATTGCTCATCTCTTTTGGGACAAAACACTTTACCATTCACTATACGGAAAAGGGGGGCAATAGCATCCAATAACGCCTGCTTTTCAAAACTCGCTTTTGGTTGCTGCTTCAACTTGAGGATTTTGAAGCAGTATTCATTATTCAGACGTTCCAAAAGATGATTCCGAAATATTGCATGGACTTCTTTGCGGAAGGATTCATTACTTGCGTTAGTCGCATACTGTTTTATTACAAAGAGGTAATTGATGTCAAATTGTGATAAAAGTAGAGTCTCACGATCGAAGAGACGGTTTTCAAAGTGGAATTCATTAACATCTCCTTCTTCAGACTTTACAATGTCGTGAGTATCATAACTAAGTTTTTTAATATATGCACTCAGAAAGAAATTGGGCACAATATTATACCCTTCAGTCCTGTCATCACGAAACATATCATACTTTTTCTCTCGTCGATCCTCTTTGTTTTTATTTCTTACTTGTATGACATTTCTTGCGTAAGTGTATTGCTTAAAAAGTGCGGGTCCTTGTGGGCGATGTCCTATTTCATAATATTTGCTATCAGCAATATAATATGTTTTCAGGGCAGGGTCGATGAGAGAGTTATAGAGAAATAGGTGGTCTATTCTTTTGCCGTCATCCTGATCTTTCTTCATATATGCTGGCAAGTCATTACCAAGGAGTTCGTCAACCATAGCTTCAAAAACTGTGTGAAAGGAACTGGCGATTAAATAATCCTCCACAACGTTTGATGACTTCATTTTCTCCTTCCTTTCAAAATATGCATAGCATAGCTGCCATATTTTGAGAGTGATGTCAGAAAAGTATTTGTATCTTATCTCACGAAGCCGCTTAATTCCGGATTTGGAATCAAGTTCCTTTTCTGCAATTAGTTCAAAATTGAGGTTGATATCCACCTGAAAGCCATAATGTTCCTTCAGAATACGCAAAATGGAGAAATAGATGACAAGAAGTTCTTCTTCATAATCTATTGCTTTCTTTTTGACTATAGGTTGGAGGTATATCGGAGCCTTCCCTTTCTTTAATAATGGTTGCTGAGTTGAAATGGTTTTTGGCCAGTTTACCCTCTCCATGCTGTGATGAAGATTCTGCATCTTGAAAAGAAGAACGTTTTTATGCTCTTGGGCAAATCTGATTATGTCAAGAATGCAGTCAAGGAAGGTCGTATTAACATCTTTCTTTGAACTGTCCATCTTTGAAATGGTTTGTTTCCTTACAATGATGTTTTCAGGGTTGCGACGATTGTAGGTATTGACAGCCAGATAAGTCCAGATAGGGAACGAGAACAAGAAATCTCGCTCTTCTTTAGTAAAGGCATCCACATTGTTTTTCCACAAGTCTATTGTCTTGTATTTACCCAAGACCTTTCCTTGCTCATCAACAATGACCTTGGGAAGGAAGAATACACAATCCTCCTTTGCCTTGCTATAGATATAGCCGACATAAGGCACAGTACCATCTTTAGAACGAGAACCAATGCTTTTCAGGAACTCCTGAATCTCGCGAGCGTCCTCTACTGTGATGTCCTGGCTTTGGGGATCGTAAATGTATTTGTAATCTTCAATCAGGATTTTCATTTATTCCAAATTAAGATTGAGATCATTCTTCAATTTGTTGAGGATATTCCTTTTTTGTTGGTTTGCCAAATTTGCTTCCAAGAACATTCCATTATTCAAAGGGATAGGTCTTATGAGGCCTTCAGGGGTTTGTGTTATTTTTGGTCCACCCTTCTCAATATTTAGGATGTCATCAACGCCCTTGTCTTCAACAATTCTATTAATAACATTCACAAACACTTCTTGTGCGCTGCTCCCATCTATTAATTCACCATTATATGTTACAATGAAATCGCTTTTAGAAGTTTTCGTTGTCCGAACAAGTTCACTCCTCTTTTTAATCTGCTCGGCAGTTATTCCCTCATCTTTTAATTCTAATCCGTGCTCAAGGAAGTCGGCTAAACTGGTGACGTCTAGCTTATTCCCAGAGTTGAAAAAAGACTGGAATGTAAGATTACGACGTGTAAATGGATTATTATCATCATCTTTAAAAATATCATTCCAAAGATAGAAAAGGACTTTATTAACGAAGGTCGATGTGCTAATCACACGCGAGTCACCTGCATTGACAAACCAATACCCCAATAATTTATCCTCTGACTTTGTAACATTTTTGATTTCCTTATTAACTGCAACAAGGAATTTTGTCCAACTATAAAATTTCTGGTCAACAAAAATATAGTCATCATATCTGCTTTCCTCGAACGGAATGTATTTCCAATTCCAGCGACGTTTGAAAGCGCTATCCATCGGATAGAGACTCTGGTCGCTTGTGTTCATGGTAGCCAGAATCCAAAGGTTATTAGGCAGGCACAATTGTTCGCCATTTTTCACTTTCTGTGGCATATCTTCACGTGTACAATTGTAAAATTCCTTCTTCAGATAGGCTCCGAGATCTTTATCTGTTTTTATTGGATATATAGATAGCCCGTCCACATCGCGGTCAAGCAGCTGGAACAAATCGCCAAAGATTTGAGCACAATTACCGCGATTGATTTCTTCTATCACCAAGAAATATGGTTTGTCTTCTTTCCACGCATTGATGTATGCATCTGTAAAGGCCTGTGGAACAAACTCGTAAGTCAAATCATCACTATTGTCTTTCCTTGTCGGCTTATAACATCCGATAAAAGAGGCATAGTCAGAGTCTGGATGAAAGGTTGTGCGTACCTTTGACTGTTTGTCCTCATCCCTTTCACCAGTCCGACTTATGATGTACTCTTTGATAAAATGGGATTTCCCCGTTCCTGGTGCACCGAATACAATAGTGTTCTTACCAATCTCGTCTTCATCTACAATCAGGTAAGGAGGCTTGTTCCATAGTTCAAAAAACAACTTAAAGGCTGACAGGAACTCTTGATACAAATCCAATAGTTCTTCTTCGTCAACATCTTCCCCTTCAACCAAAGAAAGCTCTGTCGGTTCTTCCGATTGGATGTGTTCCCTTAGTTGGTCTATGACGACATTGAACTTATCGATATCCGTTATGTCTTCAAATATACTTTTTCCGTTTTCGGAGAATTCCATATAGAATTCATCGATATCGGAAGCCCACTGTTCACCATCCTTGCCTTTACATTCACGGAGATAGCGAACAAACGCTTCTCTCATGTTTTGTGGTAGAGTATATATATCCATAATTGCTGAATTTATATTCTTGATAAAGGAAATTGTTATTTTAGTCGCAAAGATATAACAAATTCTTCAGATTATCCTTCTTTTTACCAAAAAACATCTGAAAAAGTTGCTATTTTCAAGAAAAAGCACTATTTTTGCACAGATTATTGTGATATCATGTATGAATAAGACAACGCCATACGTACAGAGCGAAAGATTGAGGAGCTATTCTTCAGTCTTTACTCGGAAGGTGTTTTCAGACATTATCAACTATAACGATTTCTCTCATTTGAATTGGCTATATTCGACGTATGACCAATATCAGAAAGGCATTGATTCATATTCTGACTATCTTCTATACCTATATAAGTATATTGCGAGATTCTATAGATGCGAGTATGTATATAAGAATGAAATCATAAATCAACTCTTGTTGAAGAAGTATGGCACAAAGAACACCATTGCATTCAATGAATTTCGGATCGGCAACTCTATCGTCGACTTTGCCATGATGAATGGAGAGAGTAAAGCTTTTGAAATCAAGACCCAGTTCGATACATCAAGAAGGCTTTCCAAACAGATGGGAGATTATAAGAAAGTGTTCAACAAATGTTATATTGTTGTTGCTTCTGAAGATTTAGGCTATTATGAGAGTATTGTTGAACCAACTATAGGCATCATAGAGTTATTTTATGATAGAGGGAGTATAAAATTAAATGAATACAGACCTGCTGTTAAGAATTCAGAACTCGATTCCGAAATTCTAATGGGATGTCTGAGAACACAGGAATACAAGGACATCGTGTTATCATTTGATGGTTATCTTCCTAACGTTAGTGAATATGAAATGTACGATGCATGCAAAGAACGCATCATGCAAATACCATCCTTGAGGCTAAATGAGCTATTCCTTTATGAGATTAAGAAAAGAAAGAGTGTGACAAGCAAGTTGAAGGATGTTCCAAAGGAACTCAGGCAAATATATCTTTCTTTAAATCTCTCAGAAAAGGAAAGGCTCGAATTGGCCAACCAATTATGTAACCCAATAAAAAAGTCAGATTTATGTATTTCCCGTATTTAAGAGGTAAACAGTTTGAGTTATTGGCTTTGCGAGATTTCGCAACAGGAAATCAAAGTAAAGAAAAGTTAGTCCCCATTATAGAGCCTGTAAAGCAACAGTTTGGAGGACTTAACACCGCAATATCTACCATGTTGGATAGCGGACTCCAATTTGCGATGATTCTTAACCCAAAGGATGGAGATTTCAAACATCCAAATGTAAATAATGACATTTTAGGAAGCCTGACTTCTTTAGTTGGTATGCATGATAGTTGGATTCCCGCTTATATATACAAACGGAATGCCAATGTCCTTCTCAATCATATTGATCAAAATAATCTCCAGCAAGTAATGATTATACTTCCTAATGGGGCTGATGTTAATGATGAAAGTTTGATGGACTTTCTTCGTAATGAAAGGGTTTCTTATATCGTGAATGGAAACAATGGAAATAGATCAACTCGGGCAAGGCTTCTTAGATTGAACAAGCAACTAATCTCGCTTGAAGACAGATTTAACAATAAGTCAAGAAATGCAGATTATGCAGATCCCGATGATGAATTCTTTAGTGATGATTTCGCGTATTACAATGCTGATGGCCTTTATGGTTTTTCTGACTACACTTCATTGCCTAAAGATTTTATAGAGGGAGGTATGATGCCATATGCGATTGCCATTCATTTGACATACCAAAAGGCAGACGACCAGATTTTTGTACATCATTTTGTCTCAGATAACAATTTTGACCAATCCAATGTTCGTGGTAAATTCCATGAAGCAGCCATAAAGATAGCCCCATTCTATGGTAACGGTATTGCCCATACTACTGCTGTTGACGAGTTAATTGAAAAAGCAAACCAAGAAGATGGCTACCCAGGGCTTGGCTATATAAAAAAGTTATCAATACTGAATCATCTTGAATTAATTAACGGCATTTTGTCAGACTGATATATAACCATGTTAATCTGTAGTAACTGCTTTAATGACGTAGAATTACAAATTGCTGTCAGCAACGAATCGTCAGGTTTTGGGATTTGCGAGGCGTGTGGGCAAGAAGCATATGTTGTAGACATCGACATCTTCGCTGATTTCTTCAAGGAATTGTTGCATTTGTTTCAGCCTGCCAGAGAGGGGGTAGATATAGTTAGCCTTCTTCAAAAGGACTGGGACATATTTGTTGATGATGAAGTTGGTAAAATAATCATAGCTCATTTCTTGTCATTAGACAATTATGGTTATGACTTAAATGAAAAAGTGGGATATGTTGATGCTATCAAAAACGATATATCCACATGGGATAAAATAAAAAGGGAAGTTCGAGAAGAAAAGAGGTTCTTTGCAAATTTGTCATACTTTGATGGTAACAATATGATTGAAGCGAATACAACCATTCCTCAAGACACAATTTTGTATAGAGCAAGAGTTATTCCATCAGACCGAACTTATCTGACAAAAAACGATATGGGTTGTCCTCCGAGAGGAAAGGCAACTGCTGGTAGAGCGAACCCTCTTGGTATACCCTATTTGTATTTGTGCAAGAACGAGGAAACAACATACTACGAAGTCCGTGCGTTGTATTTAGACAAATTAGCCATAGGGAGTTTTAAGACTACAAGAGACTTAAACATCCTGGATTTTACCTCTGCGTTGAGTTTGTATTATGCGTATAACAATTCTACCATTTCGCTTTCAGAAGTAATTGCAAAACAAAAAATACTACAACTTATAAGTTCAGACTTGTCAAAGCCTTTAAGACGATATGATTCCGAGTTAGAGTATGTACCAACGCAACTAATTTGCGAATATTGCAAGATTAATGGTATTGATGGTATATGCTTTAATAGTTCATTACATAATGGTGGCGTAAATGTTGTACTATTCGATTCCTCTTCCGCAGAATGTATCAAAGTAAAGAGTAGAGAGATAAGAGAAGTACACATTTCAAGGTAGATTCACCTGATGCAGTATTCTTTGGTAGTTCTGTATGCGGCATATCATTTCAGAAGAAGGACGTAGCCTAATACGCACCTTTCTGGCAGGTGCCACAAAAAATGTTGCAATCGTTTTGGAAGTGATGAGCAAGCTCGAAGAAAAAAGAGATGAATAGATTTGGCTCTTTCAGAAAGAATGATTACCTTTGCACCCGATGATGAGTTATTGAAACGGCTGGTGGCTCACCGTCGGGTGTTCATTGAATGCATTTCATAGCAGAATGTGGAATTGAGTACGGTTGCCAAATCGTAACCCAGTTTTTCCTCAATCCCCCAGACTGCCTTTATACAAAGAAAAGCTGAGAAATCTTCCAAAGTTACGAAAAAAGCCACATTCCACCTTGCATTTCTGCGTTTTTTTCATTGGTTTTGCAAAGAACCTTTATAACAGGCCTTCGAGGTTACACCTACATACTCCTCGGGATTACATTTGTAGCCCCCTCGAGGTCGCACGTGCAGACTCCTCGGGGTAACACGTGCAGACTCCGGAGGTTGCAAAACGGGTTGCGAGAGGTGGATTGTATAATATAGAAAGGTGCCTGCTAAAAGGTTGTGAGGTGCTGGGTAAAAGGTTACGAAGTCCTTTGCAAAGTTAAAACTGCGCCGATGGACGTTAAAACTGCGTCGATGGATGATAAAACTGCGTCGATGGATGATAAACCTAAGGCAATGATAGATGTTATGAAATGATATCGTCATTGCCATGCTGGAGATATCACCGTGTATTAGGTATCGCGGACTTCAGGTTCTCTTCTGCCTTTGCTATCATCTCAGTGAGCTGGACATTGGGGTATTCCTCTTTTCGGGCGAGGTTGAGGAACTGCTGGTAGTAGGTCTTGGCCTGCTCCTTGTCCTTGAGAAGATAGGCATAGGCATTGGCAATATTGTAGTAGGTGGCGATGGACGCGGGGTTATAGGTCAGATGTTCCTTCCACGCAGCAACAGCCTCTTCGTAATGCTGAGTCAGATAGTAGCCTTCGCCCTGCGAGAGAGTAATGGCCTTCATGGCGGTGGTGTCGGGTTGCATCAACTGGGTAGCGAGAGCAAGGTACCCCAACCCCTCTTCGTAGCGTTGCGTATCGACGCACACCACACCCAAACGATACGCAGCACCATAGTGGTTCATGCCACTGAGCCAGAGAGCTGGCTTCAGACATTGGTAGGCTCGTTCCAGCGAGTCGGTCTTGGTGTAGCACATGCCAGCGGAATAGAGCGTGCTAAAGGTGGAGTCGCCCTGCTGTAAAAGGCGGTTGTAAAGCTTACTTGCCTTTGAATAGTCTCCATTCAACAGCCAAGACTCGGCCTCAGCACGGTTGACAAGGATATTCGTTGAGTCTTTCAGCGTATATTCTCCTGCACAAACAATGCCTTTCTGGGGCTGATTGTCTCGGGCATAAGCGAGGGTAAGACCAGCCACAATCTCGCCATCCATCGGATAACGCTTCAACAGCTGGCTGGCCCAATACATAAACGCCCCGTTATCGCCCTGATGCTTGTAACTATAGGTTAGTTGGCGGAAGGCATCATGCGTGAGACTGTCCTCGGGCATGTTCTTCAGCAGCTCTGCACACTGGTGATAGTTGGCGCGTTTGTAGTGGCAGTCAGCTAGTTTCAGACGAATCGCTCTTGGCACTACGTCTTCAGGAACGTATGGCCGTGAATGGCTGAAATCATTGTTCATCGAGAAACGGACAATGCCCTGCTTCGATGCGGCATCAAAGGCTTGCTGATAATGCTTCAATGCCTCGAAGGTGTTATACTGCTGCATGCAGCTGTCGCCCCGCTGGACGTATATCTGGAGGGTGTCCAAACCCTCGCCCCTGGCGGTGGTTACCGTCAGCAGGGCGAGGATGAATGCAACGCCACACTTTGTACCTTTCAGGTCAAAGAACATAGTGAATAGCCTATGCATAACGAGAGAGAGTTTATTTCTTTCCTTTTAACTTGACGCTGACACGACCTTTCGTCTGGCCGTCCTTGGGCTTATCGACATGTATGCTTTCAATGTCGTCAGGGTTGATACTATTCAGCGCTTCTGCATCCATCAATTTGCCGTCCACCTCTAAGTCGTAGACTTTGGCATTGAGACTGGTTACCCCAACAATCTCTTTAGACTCATTTCCCTGCAATTTGAATGTGATGGGAACGGTGTATTTTACATTCACAGGTTCACCATTCTGCCTACCAGGGATCCAATTTGGCATAGAATGGACTACACGTAGCGCCTCTTCATCTAATTGCGGGTCGACGGACTTAACCACCTTGGCATCCGAGATGCTGCCGTCTTTGTTAATGACGAAGGTGACTATGACGCGGCCTTGGATTCCGTTTTTATACGCTTCTTGAGGATACTTGACGTTCTTGGACAGGAACTCCATCAATGCTGCAGGACCGCCAGGGAATTGAGGCATCTGTTCTACGACGTCGAAAGGTTTTTTGCCGCTTTCGTTTTCTTTTCTCATCGGAATGAGGTACTCGTGCTCTTTTGCATACATCTTACTAACACCCAATCGGACGGTTTCCAATCCTACGTAGGAAATATTCAAGTAGTCACCCATATTGGCCTTGATGGTAAATGCACCATTCACGTCGGTAACGCTACCTTTCTTGCTACCATCGATTAAGACAACAGCACCAATAACAGGCTTCCCTGCATCATCATAGACTTTTCCCCTAACGGTAAAGGGCTCGTTGTCTTCCGTTGTGACGACTTCCACCGTGTTGGGCATTTCGACAGGCTTTGTTTCCTGGGCGTCAGGACCATATCCGACAACTACGATTTCGCCAGCGGTGCCAGCATTGATTTTGCCATTTGCCTTGCCCTTCTTGATGATTTTCTTCTGGGGTTCATCGTAGACATAGTCGGTGACGGTACGGGCATTGAGGGCGAGAGCTGTGCCGACGATGGGCACGAGGGCGAGCAGCTTCAACAGGTGGCTGCTGCGGGTTTTCTTATTTGTCATCATGTGAATACGGTTTTTGAGGGTACTGTGACTGATGCCGTTAGCAATGGAGTACCCGCCAATGCTTGTGGCCTTCGAGATTAACAGATATTGATATTGACGCGCATTAATCCCTTGAGAGAGTACTGCACCGTCGGCCTCGTATTCGTGAATGGCGCGCAAGTCCTGGCGCAGCATCCACATGGCAGGGTTGAACCACTGGAGGGCGGTGAGCAGATCCACGAGGACGACGTCGTAGGAATGACGCAGACGGATGTGTCCCCGTTCATGAGCGAGAATGGCAGCGTCGTTTGTTTCGTAGTCGCTGCGGTTCATCACAATATAGCGCATCCAGCTGAAGGGAGCCACGTCAGCGTTACCGGTCACGCAGACGATGGTGCCATCAGGTTGTGGATGCTGTTCGCTTTGTCGTATCAAGAGTATGACTTTCCATATAGACAACAAGGTGTGCCCCAGCGTTGCCAGCATACCTATTATATATAGGATGGGCAGGACGATTTGCCACAGGGGTGTTGCTGGTTCTTCAGCCAGCGTCATCTGCACGTCGCCGATGCTTACCTCAGGCACGGCCTGAATGGTCACCGTCTCGTGCATCGTAATGACACACAGGGGAAGCACAAACGAGGCCACTGCCGTCAGAAGCAGCACCACTCGGTTCACCCGATGGAACGTCTCGCGGGAGAGCAGCAAGCGGTAGAACATGTAAAATACTGCGATGAGCACCGCCACCTTGAGGTCGTATATCAGAAACTCAGTCATAACTACTTGATTTATATGCGGAAGCAAATTATTCACTTTTCACTATTCACTTTTCACTTCCTTCTATCTCGTCAATGAGTTCGCGCAGTTCTTCTACGCTGATCTTCTCTTCCTTGACAAACGAGGAGACGGCAGAGAGATAGGAGTCGCCAAAGTAGTTCTTAATGATACCAGCTATCGACTTGCGTCCGTACTCATCTTCCGTGATGAGCGCGTAGTACTGAAAGGTATTGCCAAACTGCTTATGGCCAAGGAATCCCTCACGCTCCAGAATGCGCACAATGGTTGACAGCGTGTTGAAGTGTGGACGGGGCTCGTCATAATGCTCCAGCAACTCGCGAACGAACATGGGACCATGCTTCCAGTAGAGGTCCATGATTTCCTTTTCCTTGTTGGTCAGTTTCTTCATTGCTTTTTGCTTTTAGTTTCAAACGTTATTTGCGTCAATTATCAATATCTGAGCGCAAAGTAACTAAATATTTTCGTTACATACAACTAAAAGACTTAGTTTTTAACGGTTATTAAACTCTTTTTTTAGTTACTAACGAAAAGTTTTAGTTACTATTGAAAACTTTGGTCGTAAAAACAGAAAGGTGCCATCTAAAATTATCAACCACGTTCCTCGTCACCGCATTACCAACATTCGCCCCATCTCATTCAAAGCGACGAACCTATAGCGTTGCGATTCCACGGGAACGGCAGTATAAACAATATGTTTAGCCTTAGCCTTCTTTCGCAAAGCTTCCTCAGTAGCCATCATCACCGCAGGATTGACAAAGGCGCTCTTATCTGGTTCCATGAGCAATAACCGCCCTCTTGAACAGGCGTCGAAATAAGCTCCACCGGGTTTGTAGAAACGCTCATGGGGCGACCCTTCGGCAGGAAATCAACCATTCAGTAGTACCACCAACGGGAACCCTTTCTCACGAACCGTTCTGGCTATTATGCGTTCAGCCGTGCTAATCGCCGCCGTATAAGTCACAGCGCCATTATGAGCTGCTGCCAATACTGATTTCAACCTCTCTTGTATTTGCTCGTTGCTGGCACTACGGCTCATCTCCACCAATTGTCTGTCAGGCCAATCTAATAAGAAGTGGTTACCCATTGAGGTGAACAGCAAGCCACACGCCTCCGTCTTGCGGTGCATACGGAAAAGATCGGGATTCTGTCGGCGCTGCCATGCACGCTCAGTATTGGCTTTCACATATTCTATCATAGCGTGAAGCTACCCTTTGTGCGTCAGTACACGATAAAATGGTAGTCCATCGTATAGATTCTCTGTAAATCCTAATTTGCGTGCCTCTTCTTTGCAGCCTTGCATATAGCCTCGAACCACCTCCCTGATGCTACGAGGCATCGTCCGCTGTACCTGAAGGACAATGTGATGATGGTCAGGCATCACCTTATCCGCAAGAATCTTGATTTCCGGGCACAGCTCCAATAGCCTACGTTGCTGATTGATGAGCGCCCAGCCAATGGGAGTCTTCTCAACTACAGCCTCGGAGCCATTATGCGTGAGTTTGCCAAACAACGCCTGCCGTGAGTTGGCCACCATCGTGACATGCACAATGCAAGGTTTACGCCAGGCCCCTGGTTGCAACCAAGTGAAGGTCTCATTTTTAGGCTGTTCGTTGGTCATTAGCAAATGGAATTTGCTGTCAAGTGACGGGACAAATATCCCACCCATCATTGTTTTCGTGTTCCGTCCTTTCGACGCGGATTTTATCCGCTCTTATTTGGCGCGTTTCCAGACTTGCGTCTCGTAGAACGGGCCGAGGTAGCCTCTGACCTTCAGGTTCTGGCCGTCGAGCCAGATGGCACATTTGTAGGTCTTACCGTTCTTGGGGTTGTAGATCTTGCCGCCTTCCCACTTATCCTTCTTTTTCGAGAGACCGCTCAGAATGTGAACGCCCATCAGTTTGCGCTCCTGCAGCTTGGCATCGGGGTTGTGCTTGTCTTTGGTCTCAGGACCCTGCTTCAGCCAAACGATTTTGCCGTTCACCTTGTCGCCCTGCTGATAGATTTCCACGTGGGCGTCGCCAGCCTCAGTAACCCACTTGCCCATAATGTCCTGCGACCAGCCTGCAACAGCTGAGAGGACGAAAATCATGCTTAATAATACTTTCTTCATAGTCGTTATTTCTTTTTGTTTGAATGATTACGTTTTTATTTCATCAGCCACCGGCCATCGCGCTCGACCATAGGAACGGTGATTTCCTCTTGTGTAGAGTCACCATAGCACAGAAGGAGGAAGGCGTAGGTGAGATGGAGCGAAGTGTCACGTCGCCCCACATTGTCGGACACTCTAACCTCGTTCAGGCCATTGTGCTTGTCGAGCATGTCGGCACGATACTGATTGATGGCCATCAACAACTGGGCACGATAGCTGTCAGGCAAACTGTCAACATCAGCTTTTCCCTGTAGGAACTCAGCAGGGCGGTCGTCAATCAGATGCTGATAGTAGGCACGGGCCGCACGGGCTGCCTGCTCCTCAGACGTCGACGAAGAACAAGCGCAGAGGAAGGTAAAAGTTAATAGTGAAAAGTGAATAATTCGCTTCCGCATGAATACGTGAAACTTCGTTTAATTCGATTAATTCGTTGTCACAAAGTTATTTCTGTCGGATAAACACGTTGATCGGGGTTCCTGTCAGCGTCCAGTTGTCGCGAAGCTTGTTTTCAAGGAAACGACGATAGGGTTCCTTCACGTACTGGGGCAGGTTGGCATAGAACACAAAGGTAGGAATCTGCGTGTCGGGCACCTGCGAAACGTACTTGATCTTGATGTACTTACCCTTGATGGAAGGAGGGGGAGTCTGCTCGACGATGGGCAGCATGACCTCGTTCAGTTTCGAGGTACCAATCTTAATCTTACGATTCAGATAAACCTGCTTGGCAGTCTCCAGCACCTTGAAGATACGCTGCTTGGTAACTGCGGAGGCAAAGATGATGGGGAAGTCGACAAACGGAGCCATACGCTGACGGATGGCATTCTCGAAAGTCGAAATGGCTGCCTGCGACTTATCCTCGACGAGGTCCCACTTGTTGACGACAACGACGAGCGACTTGTTGTTCTTCTGGATAAGTTGGAAGATGTTCATATCCTGAGCCTCGATGCCTCGTGTGGCATCAATCATCAAGATGCAGACATCCGAGTTCTCGATGGCACGAATAGAACGCATCACCGAATAGAACTCGAGGTCTTCCGTCACCTTGTTCTTGCGACGAATACCAGCTGTGTCGACCAGGTAGAAGTCGAAGCCGAACTTGTCGTATTTAGTATAGATAGAGTCGCGAGTAGTGCCTGCAATCTCAGTGACGATGTTGCGATCCTCGCCAATAAATGCGTTGATGATGCTCGACTTGCCTGCATTGGGACGTCCCACAACAGCAAAACGAGGGGTTCCGTCCTCCAGGTCGTCCACCTCGTCAGACTTCAGCTTGGTAAGCACGAAATCCAACAGGTCGCCAGTACCAGAACCCGTTGCAGCACTGACACAGAACGGATCGCCCAGTCCCAGCTTGTAGAACTCGTACTGTCCGTAAAGGTCCTTGCCGTCGTCAGCCTTGTTGGCTACCAGCACGACAGGCAGCTTGGAGCGACGCAGAATGAGCGCCACATCCTGATCGAGGTCCGTCAGGCCGTTCTTGATATCCACCAGGAACAATACCAGGTCGGCTTCCTCAGTAGCAACAATGACCTGCTTGCGAATCTCCTCTTCGAAGATGTCGTCGCTGTTGACCACCCAGCCCCCCGTATCAACTACGGAGAACTCACGTCCGTTCCACTCGCACTTGCCATACTGGCGGTCGCGAGTCGTACCAGCCTCGTCGCTCACAATGGCACGACGAGAGTTGGTTAACCTATTAAATAATGTGGACTTGCCAACATTCGGGCGTCCTACGATTGCAACTAAGTTTGCCATTTTTTTTGTTTTTATTCTGGATTATAGCCGAAGGCATCGAGTTCGCGCTGCGAAGAGCGCCAGTCTTTATCAACCTTCACGAAAGTCTCGAGATAGATGGGCTTCTGGAAGAACTTCTCCAGCGCCTTGCGAGCCTCGGTGGAAACCTTTTTGAGCGCTATGCCTTGATGTCCGATGATGATGCCCTTCTGCGAGTCACGCTCCACATAAATGATGGCATTGATGTGAATGTTCTTCTCCGTCTCCTTAAAGCGCTCCACACGCACCTCGACACTATAGGGAATCTCCTTGTCGTAATAGAGCAGAATCTTTTCGCGAATGATCTCTGACACGAAGAAACGGGCAGGCTTGTCTGTCAGCTGGTCCTTGTCGAAATACGCAGGACTCTCGGGCAACAGTTCCTGAATGCGCTTCAAGAGCATCTCCGTGCCAAACTTGTTTTTAGCCGAGATGGGCAGAATCTCTGCATTGGGCAACAGCGTGTGCCACTTGTCGACAATATCGCCGAGTAATTTCTGAGATTTCAGAATATTCTGATTAGTCTGAGCCCCCAGCTCATCAATCTTATTAATGAGCAGGATGACGGGAATCGTCATCTTCTGCACCTTCTCCAAGAAGTCCATGTTCTTCTCAGGGTTCTCGACGACGTCAGTCACATAGAGCAGCACATCGGCATCCTGAAGGGCCGACTCCGAGAACGCTAACATCGACTCTTGCAACTTGTAGTTCGGCTTCAACACACCTGGCGTGTCTGAGAACACAATCTGCATATCATCGGTATTGACAATACCCATGATGCGATGGCGCGTCGTCTGAGCCTTAAACGTCGCAATCGAAATACGCTCACCAACCAACTGGTTCATGAGCGTACTTTTACCTACGTTGGGGTTACCAACAATATTTACGAATCCTGCTTTATGCATTTATCTTCATATTTTGTCACCATCGTACGCCCATCGGTAATAGCTTGCTCCATGTACGAAACCTGCACCAAAGGCGGTCATGATGAGGTTGTCACCCTTCTTCAGCAGATGCTCGTTCTCCCAAAGAGCCAGAGGAATCGTTGCTGCCGAAGTGTTTCCGAAGTGCTCGATATTGACCATCACCTGCTCCATAGGAAGTTCCAAGCGCTTGGCAACAGCCTCAATGATACGCATATTGGCCTGATGAGGAATGACCCATTGAATGTTGTCCTTGTTCAGACCATTACGCTCAGCAATGAGAGCACAGTCTTCGCTCATGTTGGTCACCGCATAGCGGAACACGGTGCGGCCCTCCTGATAGAGATAATGCAAGCGGTGGTCGACAGTGAAGTGACTGGGAGGACAAACTGAGCCTCCGGCCTTGATGTGCAGAAAGGGAAGACCCTTGCCGTCGGCACGGAAATATGAGTCCATCACTCCGATATTCTCCTCCTCGGTAGCCTCTACCAGCACTGCTGCAGCACCATCGCCAAAGAGCGGACACGTCGCACGGTCTTTGTAATCGACCACTGACGACATCTTGTCGGCTCCAACCACAATGATCTTCTTATAGCGGCCACTCTGAATCATCGAGCCAGCAACATCGAGCGTATAGAGGAATCCACAGCAAGCACCCCAGAGGTCGAACGCAAAGGCATTCTTCAGTCCGAGCTTACCCAGCACGATGCTGGCTGTGGAGGGGAACTTATAATCTGCCGTCGAGGTGGTGACAATGAGGGCGTCAATGGTATCGGGGTCTACGCCTGTCTTCTGCATCAGCTGTTTGGCTGCCTTACGGGCCATATAACTGGTGCCAAGACCTTCCTCAGTGAGGATGCGGCGCTCCTTGATACCAACGCGCGTCATGATCCACTCGTCATTGGTGTCTACCATGCGCGACAGCTCCTCATTATTGAGGACATAGTCAGGCACGTAGCCACCAATACCGGTGATTATCGCATTGATTTTACTCATTATTCAGCAGCTTCGTCCATAACAATGGCAATCTTGCCACGATAGTAGCCACAGGTGGGGCATACGGTGTGGTAGATGTGATAAGCACCACAGTTGGGGCATACTGCCAGTGTGGGAGCTACTGCCTTGTCATGTGTACGACGCTTTGCGGTACGAGTGTTCGATTGTCTTCTTTTAGGATGTGCCATAATTCTATTACTTTAAAATGTTTTACCTTTTTACTTTTTTAATTTTAATAGTGCTTCCCAACGAGGGTCTATCGCCTCTGCCTCCTCTTCGCCGCTTCGGACAGCGCCACTCAACTCTTCGAGTTTCTGTGTCATCGCACTATTGCATTTTCCAGGTGCATGAACGTGCTTGATGGGTATGGCCAGCATAATAAACTCGTAGATGAACCACGACAGGTCGAGTATTCCTTCGTTCTCGTCGATAGTCACAGTATCATCATCGTCAGAATATGTGTCGCCCAGCTTAACCATCATACGATTATCCGTAGCGATGGGCTGTTCCATGTCGTCAAGACAACGGTCGCAGCTGACTGTGACAGAACCTTCGGTATGGAACTGGAGTTCGAAAAAGCCAGTCATCTTGCGTATAGACACTGACACGTGCAATGCTCCATGCTCCAACTGAGAGCCGTCCAAAGACTGAAAGAAATCATCGTTAAGGTCGAAGTCGAGAGCGGTTTCGTCCTCTTTCAACCCCTTCAAATCAATCTTATAAGTCTCCAAACTACACATACGGGCTGCAAAGTTACGAAAAAAATAAGAATTAAGAATTAAGAATTAAGAAAAATTTCGCTTTTTATTGAAAATCAGCCACTAACGAGGCTTAAGTTTGCACATTCAAGGCGCCAAATGTGCAATTATCTGGGTATTTCTATGCGGAATGTTGTACCCTTGCCCAACTCAGAATTTTTGACGAAGATACGTCCTCGATGGTATTCCTCGACGATACGGCGAGCCAGTGAAAGCCCCAGTCCCCAACCACGCTTCTTGGTTGTGAAACCAGGGGTGAAAACGTTCTTGATATCCTTCTTTCGGATACCCTTTCCTGTATCCTGCACCTCTATAACCACACTGCCGGGCTCTTTCTGCAGGGTCAAGGTAATGGTACCCTTACCCTCCATTGCATCAACAGCATTCTTACACAAATTCTCGACAACCCACTCGAAAAGCGAAGCGTTCATCTTAACGATAACTTCTTCTTCAGGTAGGTGGCTAATCATCTGTACCTGACTGGACGTTCGACGATCCATATAACTGACAACGTGAGCCAGCACCTCGTTCATCGAGGCATCAACAGGCTCTGGCAGTGAACCAATCTTCGAGAAACGCTCAGCAATTAGTTGCAGACGCTTGACATCCTTGTCCATTTCCGGCAGGAGATCATCATCAGGATACTGTTCTTTCAGCATCTCGACCCACGCCATCAGGCTCGAAACAGGTGTTCCCAACTGGTGGGCTGTTTCTTTGGACAGTCCGACCCAGACCTTGTTCTGCTCGGCACGCTTTGACGAAAGCAAGGCAAAAATGGCCACAACGACAAAGATGAGCACGATGCCCAGCTGCACATAAGGCCAGGCCTGAAGGCGTTTCAGCATGATTGATTCATCGAAGCACACCAGCTGACGATCTACACGGATAGTATCACCAGACTGTATCATGCGTTGCGCATAACTCTCAATCTGAGTTGTATCTTCAATATTTCGATAATCGCTTATAAATCCCTCGTCGCTGACAACTATGACGGGAATAGTATTATTGCCTTCCAAAACATTGGAAATCAGAGTGACATCCGTTGTCTCGTCCGCTTCGTTAAGTGCATGTAAAGCCTGCGCCCATACTTCCATGCGCCGCTGCTCCTCCTTCGAGAGGTCGCGCACCAGAAAATGGGATATCAGTAGCGATGCCACAGCAATAATGACTGCCAGCGTCACTAACAGGATTTTCACTTGTCTGATTCTATCTGTCCATTGCATACGTCTATATTAACGCAAATTGGTACAACTTTATTGAATATCTATTCGCAAATTGTGTTAAATTTATAAAGGTTATGCAATAATTGACCATTTTTTAGTACTTTTGCACGTTCAATATTGTATAATATGTCAGAAAACAACAGTTTTGTAGGATCCAAGATCAAAGGGATCAGGGAGACAAAGAACCTCAGCATTGAGGAAGTAGCAGAGAGCAGTGGCCTTTCAATAGACCAGATAGCGTCCATAGAAAATGGGCAAAACATGCCATCGTTAGGTCCGTTGATTAAAATTGCAAGAGCTTTGGGCGTACGTCTGGGTACTTTTATGGACGACAACGACGCTTTGGGTCCTGTAGTATGTCGTGCTGAAGATCGTGAGCGCGACAGTAGCATCAGTTTCTCGAACGGAGCCACCGATGCACGCAAGCACATGGAATATCACCCACTGGCTCAGCAGAAGGCTGGTCGTCATATGGAGCCGTTCGTGATTGACATTCACCCAGAAGAGGCACCCGAGTTCCAACTGTCTGCCCACGAAGGCGAAGAGTTTATTTACGTGATGCAAGGTGAGGTGGAGATTGTATACGGTAAGGAAACCTACCACTTGAAGGAAGGCGACTCAATATTCTACGACTCTATCGTCAAACACCATGTGCATGGTGCCCCCGGCAAGTCGGCAAAGATTCTTGCAGTGGTCTATATTCCATTTTAAATAATCGTTGTACCGTAATAACGTTATAACGTCATAACGAATAATAGAATGAGTAACGTGAAATTAGATATGGCAGGCAGACCACTGCCAGAAAGAACATATCCCGCAGAAACAGGTAGTGCAGGCTATACGCTTTCAGAGCGTACGCTCGGACAGTGGTTGGAATATTGGGCAGAGACAACTCCCGACAAGGAATATATCGTCTATTCTGACCGCGACCTTCGCTTTACGTGGAGCAAGTTTAACGAACGCGTAGACAATCTGGCAAAGGGTCTGATATCCATCGGTGTAAAGAAAGGCTCGAACGTAGGTATTTGGGCTACCAATGTGCCCGACTGGCTTACCTTCCTCTATGCCACAGCAAAGATAGGCGCCGTGTTGGTAACGGTAAATACCAACTACAAGCAGAACGAGTTGGAGTATCTATGTAAAGACTCAGATATGCACACCCTCTGCATTACCGACGGCACATGGGACTGTAACTACGTCGACATGACATACACCATGCTGCCAGAGTTGAAGACGTGCGAGCGTGGACACCTGAACAGCGAGCGATTCCCCCACCTGAAGAACGTAGTATATATAGGTATGGAGAAATATCGCGGTATGTTTAACACCGCCGAGTTATTGCTCTTGGGACAGAACATTGAAGACGAGACGCTGGACGCTATGAAAAAAGATGTGTCCTGCCACGATGTATGCAACATGCAGTACACCAGTGGTACCACGGGATTCCCCAAGGGAGTGATGCTGACACATTATAACATTGCCAACGACGGATACTTCACAGGTGAAAACATGGGCTTTACACAAGACGACAAGCTTTGTGTCTGTGTACCGCTGTTCCACTGCTTCGGTGTAGTACTGGCCACGATGAACTGTCTGACGCACGGATGTACCGAGGTGATGGTTGAGAAATTTGACCCATTGGTAGTACTGGCGTCAGTGCATAAGGAGCGATGTACTGCCCTCTATGGCGTACCCACGATGTTTATTGCCGAGCTGAACCACCCCATGTTCTCTATGTTCGACATGAGCTGTCTGCGCACTGGCATTATGGCAGGTTCACTCTGTCCTGTAGAACTGATGAAACAGGTGTCGGAAAAGATGTATATGACCATCACCAGCGTGTATGGACTCACTGAGTCGTCGCCTGGTATGACTCAAACCTGTCTGAACGATACCTTCGAACAGCGTTGCACCACGGTAGGACGCGACTATCCGTTTGTAGAGGTGAAGGTGCTTGACCCAGAGACGGGCGAGGAGTGTCCCGTTGGTGTTCAAGGTGAGATGTGCTGTAAGGGTTTTAACGTGATGAAGGGCTACTATAAGAACCCACAGGCTACGGCTGAGGTTATCGACAAGAACGGCTATCTGCACTCAGGCGACCTTGGTGTTAAGGACGAGAACGGATTCTATAAGATCACTGGCCGTATCAAGGATATGATTATCCGAGGTGGTGAGAATATCTATCCTCGTGAGATTGAGGAGTTCCTCTACCACATGCCAGGAATCCGCGATGTGCAGGTGGCTGCTGTGCCCTCGAAGAAATACGGTGAGGCTGTAGGAGCTTTTATCATTCTCGAAGAGGGCGCAAAAATGACACCTGAGGATGTACAACTGTTCTGTCGCGGCAAGATTGCCCGCTATAAGATTCCGAAGTACGTATTCTTCATTAAAGAATTCCCGCTGACAGGTTCTGGCAAGATTCAAAAGTTCAAGCTGAAAGAGATGAGTTTGAAGCTTTGCGAAGAACTAGGTATAGAAGTAATTTAAACACAACGAGGTACGTAAGGCAAATGCAACCAAACGTACCTCGTTTTTTTGTATCTGAAGTTTTACTGCGCTACATAATCCCTACGCAGCAGATTCACTTGAGTAACAATATTATAATATCCATTCACAAATAATCCTTTCTCACGTAATTTTTTGATATCATTTGCAGTAAGGATAATGCGATAAACCGTCGAGGCCTTACCCATCATCACACAGCCCCATGGATTCAATTCGTTTTCATTTCCTTCAAGGGTAGTATCTGTTGTATTGATAATAGTCTTGAAAAGCCAATATGAAACGCTCGGATCACTGGTGTCAGTTTTGTATATAAACTCCAATTTATCTCCCTCTAATGCAGAAGTAAACTGTTCTGGCTTAATCACAAAACCATTGGCCCAATTACCAAAGGAACAATTACCCGTCCAAATGGGCGTTGATTCCCATACACTTGTACCAGGAGTCAAATAAACTCTCTTTACAATAAGAGTACTGGTATCAACGGCCTGTAGTGCTATTTCATCAATAGATCTCATATCCTGACCGTCAAAATAACATGTTAAGGAAGTAATACCCGGTTTACCCGACGTCCTAATCTTGTCGGATATCGTTATTTGAGTAGCGACTTCAGTCGGTTCTGCAAATTCAAAACTAATTGATTCGTATTCCGACCAGTCAACAGGCATATTCTGTTTTTTGACACTTGCTACAAGGCCACCCCAAGGGAGTGCATGATAAGTAATAGTACCATCGAAATCACGTTCGATACCCTCATGAATATTCCAAGTGCCATTAAACTTAGAAGTGAGTACGTTATCGTCTTCACTGTTTGGCATCAGACCACAACCAGTCAACAAAATACATGCAATAAACAATAAATAATTCTTCATTAGGAATGATTATGTTCAAATTTTCCGTGCAAAGATAATCATTTCTATTGGAAAAACAATAATTTTTTGCAAAGAGTTTCACAAAATATCCAAAAAAACGAAGAAAGCCCTCTCATCATTGCTGATGAAAGGGCTTCTTTCAGAAAAAGTGGCGGCCTCCTACTCTCCCGCATTGCATTGCAGTACCATCGGCGCAGGCGGGCTTAACTTCTCTGTTCGGAATGGGAAGAGGTGGGACCCCGCCGCAATAACCACCTGAATATAGGTTA
>JAEEGK010004851.1_pt1 | contig 32781 bp, 35 predicted proteins | sample 8958771 | NCBI WGS metagenome assembly JAEEGK01 (sample SAMN16246547, study PRJNA631951) | gut metagenome | biome: gut microbiome; feature: rumen; material: SC-attached | host: Bos | place: Iran: Karaj | collected 2018-10 | reverse complement strand
ATAATTCTTCTAAACCTTCTATTTTAGAGAATTTAACATCCATTTTAGTTGGATGGATATTAACGTCTATTAATGATGGATCACAATTAATATTAATAACTGTAATTGGATATCTTGTATCTGGTTTATAGTTACTATAACTATCATTAATAATAGTATTAATTTCTTTATTTCTAATTACTCTACCATTGACTAATAAAGTCATATTATTTCTATTACTTCTATGAATTTCAGGCATACTTATATATCCATTTATTTCATAATCATCATTAGCTGCTTCTATATGAATCATTTTCTTAGCAACTTCTACGCCATATATTTCTTTAATTGTTTTAAGTAAGTCACCTGATCCATCTGTTTTTAATATAGTATTACCTTCATTGATTAAGGATAATCTTATATTTGGATATGATAATGCGACTTTATCTAAGTATTCTGTTATACTTGCAAGTTCAGTATACATACTCTTCATATATTTTAATCTAGCTGGTGTGTTATAGAATAAATCTTTTATTGTTATTATTGTACCTTTTCTAGCATCCCCGTTGGATACTTCTTTTACTTTACCGCCTTCTATAACTACTTTAGTACCTACATCCCCTTGACTAGTCTTTAGTTCTACTTTTGATACTGATGCGATAGACGCGAGTGCTTCACCACGGAAACCTAATGTATTAATATGATATAAATCTTCTTCATCTATTAATTTAGATGTTGCGTGTCTATTGAAACAATTAACAGCATCATCTTTATCCATACCTATTCCATTATCTGTTACTTTTATTTCAGATGTTCCAGCTTCTTTTACTTCTACTATTATTTCTGTTGATTTAGCATCAATAGCGTTTTCTACTAATTCTTTTACTACTGAAGCACATCTTTCTACTACTTCACCTGCGGCTATTTTATTTGCAAGTATTTCATCCATTTGTTTAATTATAGCCATAAAATCACTTCCTTAATCTTATAATACCAATTCCACATAAACTGCCTAATATATCTATACATACATCTATTATATTACCATCTCTATTAGTTATAAATAATTGATGTATTTCATCTCCTAATGCATATAAGATACATATAAGTATTGATAATTTAAGCATATCTTTAACATTATTATATTTACATGCATTTAATACTAATATTCCTAACACTAAGTATTCAGTGAAATGTGCGAGTTTTCTTACAATTATACTTAATATATCTAAATTACCTGAATAATTAAATATATTAGCTATTTCAGTTACTATTCCATCACTTTGCATGCTTGATAATGTACCGTTCATATTAGAAAATATGAATATTAATATCATCCATATTATTACTAGAATTATACTTATTTTTTTCATATACATCACATTTTAATTATATCAAAAAGACTAGTATAAAACTAGTCTATATTATTTCATTTTTAATATTAGGATTTTTTAATGCATCTACTAATAAGTCAATATCTTTCTTAGTATTATAGAAGTATAATGATACTCTAACTGTATTATTAACATCTATAATATCTTTAACCATTTTAGCGCAGTGGTTACCTGCTCTTACACATATGTTATACTTATTTAAATATATTGCTAAATCTTGAGCGAATATATCGCTTAAGTTAAATGCTATTATACCGCTATCAGTATTTTCATTATATATTTTTATATCTTTTACTTCTTTTAATCTTTTAATCGCGTAGTCTTTTAATTCTACTTCATATTTATGGATATTATCCATACCTATTTTATTTAAGTATTCAATTATATAACCGAATCCTATGATACCTTCTATATTAGGTGTTCCAGCTTCAAATCTAGCAGGAATACTACTATACTTTCTTGTACCATCTATTGAAAATGACGCATTCATACCGCCACCAAATACTGTTGGGTACATATTTTCCATATAACTTTCTTTGGCATATAATACTCCTACTCCTGTAGGACCACACATTTTATGAGCAGAGAATACTAAGAAATCTACATCTAAATCTTTAACATCTACTTTAATATGTGGTACAGCTTGGGCACCATCTATTACAACTAGAATATTATTTTGATGAGCATATTCTATTATCTCTTTCATTGGTCTTATATCACCTAATACATTAGTGATATACGCTAAAGAGATAACTTTAGTTTTATTGGTTACTACTTTTTTAATATTTTCTAATGTAACTTTATTATTATCTAATGGTATTGATTTAACTACTATATTTTTAGTTTCTTGTAATTCAAACCATGGTAATACATTTGATGCATGTTCTGATTCTGTTATTAATACTTCATCACCATCATTCAAATGGTAATTAAAATAACCGAATACTATTTGATTTAATGATGATGTTGCACCACTAGTAAATACTATCTCTTCTTTTTTATTTGCATTTATTAATTCTTTAACTAATTCTCTTGTTTTATCTATAGCATTATCAACTTTTAATGATATATCATAATCACCTCTGTGAGCATTAGCTGAGTAATTATTATAATAATCACTTGTTACTTCAGATAATAATCTTGGTTTTAATGTGGTTGCACCATTATCTAAATATATTAGATTATTTAACATATTAAAATCTTCTCTATTCATAAATTCACCTCCAATTTATTTTATTCAAAAAATTACATCACCTGTAATTACAAATACTAGAAAACATGCTTATTATACAATATTTTTATGATTTTGTATAATTTTATTAATAATAGGACATTATATTATTGAATATTTCCGCAAAGTATTCACAAAAGAGGATTATTAAATCCTCTTTTTATTGGCATTCACCATAAATATAATCATAATCATTAAATGATGAATTGTATGATATCTTAACACATCCATCCATTTTTTGTTTTGTTTTTGGATTTATTAATTCATCTTGATCAATAAAACCTTTATTTATTAATGTATCAACACTGACATAGTATGGATCTGTATTTATTTCTACAGAATACTTAACACTATAATTTTTAGCTGATGATACAATTAAATTAACTTGTTCATCATATGCTTTTTGTTTACTACTTGTAATAAGATTTGTAACTATTGGTGCGGATATTACTAAGATTATACTTAATACTACGATCACCGCTAATAATTCTACTAATGTAAATCCTTTTTTCATGTTACCACCTAGTATAATTGTACCATAATTATTTTAATAATAAAAGTCCTCATATAGAGGACTTTCTTACATCATTTGATCAATTTCTTTTTCTACCATATCAAGTTTTTTTAGCATGGTTTTTTTAGCTTTTTTCATCATAGGTATACCATAGTTTTCTATGGCTAAGGCACTTAACATACCTATACCTATTAAAGCCATATCTTTTATTTTCATATACTCACCTCACAAATGATGGTAGCACGCTACAAATATAGTATTTACTAATTATTCATTATTATACATATTATTAAGTTTATTAACTAAATCTGTTAATCTTTTATCTTCTACTTTATTTTCAACACTATTTAAAAATGCATTTGGTTCTCCTAATATTATTAATTTACGTTTAGCTCTTGTTACTGCTGTATATATTAGTTTTCTATATAACATTTTATTATAGTTATGAGTCATTGGTATAATGACTGTATCAAATTCACTACCTTGTGATTTATGAATACTTATAACATATCCATGTGTTATTTTATTCAAATTAGCAGGTGTATATTCTACTATATTACCATCAAATGATACATATAATATATCTTTGCCTTTTACTTCTTCTATTCTTACGATATAACCTATATCACCATTATATACGCCTTCATCTGGCATATTAATAAGTTGTAGTATTTTATCACCTTCACGGTATACAATATTGCCTGATTTTAGTTCTTTTTTATTATTATCTGAAGGATTAATAATTGATTGTAATATCTTATTTAAATTATCAATTCCATTCTCACCTTTGTACATTGGTGCCATTACTTGTGATTTATTTATCAAATCTTTTTCTATTAATTTGTTGATTATGTTTTTTAAACTTTCACCTATCATGTAATTAGGACATTCTAAGAATGTATAATCACTTTTTGTTTCTAGATAATTACTTAATTTATTATTCTTTATTTCATCTGCTAGAGTAACTATATATGAGTTTTCATCTTGTCTATATAATTTATCTAAACGAATTGTTTTTATTTTATTACTATCAATTAAATCTTTTAATAATTCACCTGGACCAACACTTGGTAATTGGTTATAATCACCTACTAATATTAGTTTAATATCTTTTCTTGTTCCTCTTAATAGACTCGCGAATAAAGGTATATCTATCATACTTACTTCATCTACTATGATTAGTTTATGGTCATCTTTATTATACTCATTTACCGCGAATGCATTGGTCTCTTTATTCCATCTTAAAAAGTGATGGATTGTAGATGATGGCATTTTGCATGATTCTGCCATTCTTTTACTTGCTCTTCCTGTTGGTGCGAGTAACGCGATTTCTTTTAATAAATCTTTATCTGATAACTTATTAATAGATTGATATAGTGTAACTATTGCTTTTATTATGGTTGTTTTACCTGTACCAGGTCCACCTGTAATAATTAACAAGTTATCATTAATCGCATCTTTTATTGCTTCTTTTTGTGTATCGTTATATGTAATATTTATCTCTTCTGATAATGATTCAATATAATTATCTACACTTTTATTATTCTTTGATATCTTGGATAAACTATACAATCTATCTATTATATATTCTTCATCTTCCCATATATTAGATAAATAGTACTTATCATTATCTATTACTATCTTATTATCATTTACCAAATCTTCTAAATATGTTTTAAATGTATCGTTTTCAATATCAAATTTTAAATAATTAGTTACATTACTATAAATAGTATCAATATTTAGATATGTATCACCATTTTGATAAACGATATTATTCATTATATAAACGATACATGCCTTTACTCTATTAGGATCATCTTTACTATAATCTAATTTTATCGCGACTGGGTCTACTTTAGTAAATGGTAATTCTACTGTATCTATTAATTCATATACATTTTCATATATTTTATCCATTGTATAATCTTCGTAAAAATTATAAATAGATAATGATTCTTTCATACTAAAACCTAAATCTGATAAAGTAACTATTATCTTATGTGATTCATCATATTTAATTAGGTTGCTAACTATTGTAAATTTCTTTTTATCATTTAATTTGGGTACACTATTAAGTACAGTTTCATCTTCTAGTATTAAATCTAGAGCATTATCACCTAATACTTCTACTATATTAGTGGCTACTTTCTCACCAATACCTGGAAATAAATCAGACGATAAGAATGTAATAATACCCAACTTATCTTCTGGTTTTAGTTTTTCATAAGATGTTACATTGAATTGTAATCCAAATCTAGGATGTTCTTTTTCTTCTCCATAAAATATATATGTATCTGATTGATTTAATGAGTCAAAATAACCTGTAAACGTTAATGTTCTACCAACATAATCTTCTAATGATTCTACGTTGGTTTCTTTTAGTTTCATTATACCAATTAAATATCCATTATCTCCTTCATAAAAACTTCTTGAAAAACTCCCCTTTATATATTTATGTTCCATTATTTACCTATAACATATGGATATTCAACTTTATCTATTACTGTAGTTATATTTTTATGGATTAATTCTTCACAACCTTTATATTTAACTAATAAATAGTTTCCTGTGTGGCCTATTAAGTAACCATTTTTATATACTTCTGGAATAAATACTACTTCTTTACCTACAAATTTATTAAAATACTCTTTTTCTAATTCTTCTGATAAGTCAATTAATTTTCTACATCTTTCCTTTTTCGTTTTCTCATCTAAATGATTAGGTAAAGTTTCTGCTTTTGTACCTTTTCTTAATGAGAATGGGAATACATGTAGTTTAGAAAATTTAACTTTCTTAATTGTGTCTATTGTTTCTTCAAACAACTCTTCTGTTTCTCCTGGGAATCCTACTATTACGTCTGTTGTAATTGATATTTCAGGTCTAATACTTCTTATTTTTTCTATTTTATTTATGAAATATTCTTTATCATATTTTCTATTCATTAATTTTAGTATTTCATTTGAACCTGATTGTAATGGAATATGTAGATGATCTACTATTACTTTACTATCATTTAATACTTTCATAAAATCATCTGTTAATTCTGTTATTTCTATCGAAGATATTCTTAATCTTTCTAATCCTTTTATTTTAACTAATGCTTCTAATAACTCACTAAATGATGTATCTATATCAAATCCATAATGTCCTGTATGGATACCTGTTAATACTACTTCTTTATGACCTTCACTTACTAGTAATTTAACTTCATCTATAACTGAATTAACATCTCTACTTCTTACATTTCCTCTTGCGTATGGAATTATACAGAATGAACAGAAATTGTTACATCCATCTTCTATTTTAACGAAGGCACGAGTTCTATCGAAATTATTTAATTTCATTTCTTCAAATGTAGTATGTCTTATATTTTCTACTTTAACTATTGGTGTTTTGGTTTTTCTGTATTGTTCAATTAATTCTGGTATTTCTGATTTATATTTATTACCTATAACTATACTTACACCTAAGCCATTTAATATATCTGGATTAGCTTGTACCATACAACCCATTACTATTATAATCGCGTCTGGATTATTTCTAATACATCTTCTTACTACTTTTAATGATTTGTTATCTGATGTATTAGTTACTGTACAAGTATTAATTATAAATATATCCGCATCTTCATCTTCAATATAATTATTATTAATTAACATGTCATGTATTACTTGTGATTCATATGTATTAACCTTACATCCTAATGTATATATATAAAACTTCATAATAGACCTCCTAAACATTAAGATTATACCATTATTCTTATTAAAAATATATAGAACATACGAAAAAAAGTACGATATACGTACTATAATTTTTTTCTAAAGTTTCTTAATGAATCTAAGAATTCATCTTCCTCTTCCATATCTAAATCATCTTCTTTTGTGATTGTTTCTTCTCTATTTAGATTTACTAATGTATCAGTAGAAATATCTTTACCAAATACAGGTGAAATAAATTCAGTTGATTTGAAACTATTAGCGGTATATGGTTTAGTTTGTTCTAATTCATCTTTTACTTCATATGCTTTAGTTTCTTCTAATTCTTCTTTTGGTTCTTCTGAAATACTTATTTCAATATCAGTTTCTTCTTTTGGTATTTCTATTTTATTATTGATTCTCTCTTCTACTAATTCATCTAGAATTGATTTTTCTTCTTCTTTTTCTGGTAATTCTTCATCTATAAATATATCTTCATCTTCAGTATTAGATATATTTAAATTATAGATTGGTTTTTCTTCTGGTTCTTCTATAAATGTAGTATCAGCTACTTCCATACCTACATCACTTCTTACTTCTGATGTTGTATCTTTATCTTTTACTGCTTTTACTAATTCTTCATAGCTAATTACCATATCATCATCTTCTTCCATAGGAGGTTTAGATGATGCTTCTTTTTTATCTAGATTCTTTTGCATTTCATCTACTACTTTTTCTAATTCAAATTTAGCTTTTTGTTTTTCTTCTTCTGTTTTAGCAGGTTCGTAATTGTTAACCACTTTTTTATATGAATCTCTATCTTTCTTGATTGATCTAATTGTTATAAATATAATAATTAATAATACTAGAATTATCGCGATATATATTACATTGTTGTTTAATGCCATTTCTATTAGGTTTAACATAAAATCACTCCCTACTTATACGTATGTCATCTTAATATTCAATATGTCATTAATTTCATTTTAGCAAAAATAAATTATCAAGTCCATTATAATGTTAAATATTGTATTATCTTTACAATAATTATACGTCAATAAATGTAAACAAAAAAGAGATTATGCATCTCTTTAATTCGTTAATGATATTTCGTATAATTTACTGTTAGTTGAATAACTACTAGATGATACTCTACTCATATAATAGCGCATCTTAGCGGCAGTAGATGGTATATTGATATTAATGGTTTCAGTTTTACCACCACTTATACTATATACATCACCTACTACTTCACCATAGTCGTTAATAAAGTCTATATAACTTACATATCCACTCCAATCCCAACTATACCATTTTATTGATGCTTGTCTACCACGTGCTGATTCATCAATAGACATATATCTATATTGTTTTGGATCATCTACAGTAGCCATTACTAAACCATTATATCCAGCATGATAAATCATAGCTGTAGTATTATCACCATCATATGCTTCTGGTGTAATTGAATCGTTAGTTACTCCTATAATAGCCGTAGATACTGAAGATTCTCCACCATTAATGTCTATACTTTTAGCTTCGATTTTAGTACCTGACGCTAAATTATCAAACGAAGTTGAAACACTATATTCTTGCCATTCACCTTCATTTATTCTATATAATTTGGTTACTGCAACTTTAGGATAAGAAATTGTTATATTAGATTCTATTATCACTCCGGAACTAGTTAATGTAGGGTAAGAATTAATATTAATTAATGGATTATAATTAGTAATTATTTCATATAATTTACCATTTATTGAATAACTACTAGATGATATTGGATATGAATGATAACGCATCTTAACTGCAGTAGATGGTATATTAACCATTATAGTTTCTGTTTTCCCACCACTAATAGTATATTCAGTTCCTACAACGTTTTCTGAAGCGTCAACAAAATCTATATGACCTGCATATCCATCCCAATTCCAACAATACCATTTAACGGCAATGTATTCTCCACGCATAGATTCGTCTATATACATGTATCTATATTGTCTTGTTTCGCCCATTCCAGTAGCAACATTGTTATATCCGGCATGATAAATCATAGCAGTTTCTAAATCGCCATCATATGCTTCTGATGTAATTGCATTGGCAGCTGGAGTTGAAACTACATCAACTGTGGTTATATTTTCAAGACCGGATTCATTTTTAACAGATTTAGCATAAACTCTATTACCCACAAGTTGTTCTTTACCTGTATACAATTTCCAATCAGTACCGTTAAAACTTACATAGTTAGTTATTTCCGAACTTGTATCAAACGTTATTGATAACACTCCATTTGATATACCAGTAGATGTCAATCTAGGATACTCTATGTTAGCTACAATCACTGGCGCACTCGGATAATCTAAATCTAATTTATTTATACCTCTACATATCTCTGTTGATTCTCCTGATGCTAATGTAGCTTTCGCGCATATTTTTAAATTACCATGTTCATCTCTTTGTGAAGCTAATTCTTTTGATGATTCTAACTCAAATGGTTCTATATAATCAGTATATTCAGCATTACCTATTTTATATTGCTTTCCTACTGTATTATCAGTATAGTTTATAGTTATAGTTACTCTTGAATTTAATTCACCTTCACCCGTTATTACTATTTTAGGTCTATCTGCAATCGATGTACTACAGTAATTTATTGCACCATCGTCTATAATCCCATTATCATAATCAAAAGCATACCCGTTATAACAAAAGTTAGCTAAGACTACTTCTGACAATTGTACATCATATTCTAAATATACATAGCTAGGGGTTTTTCCACTTATTTCTATCTTAGATAATTCACTATCATCTTCACCTGTTTTAAATGAGTATTTTTCATTTGTTATTGTTATACCATTTGAATCAATTAATGATACTGTAGCAATATTATTAGCAGCACGAATATATCCTTCTACACTTCTTTTAGCTGCTGATTTTTGCGAATTTTTTATAATATCACTTATAACTGGAATTAATATTAATGCGATTATAGATAATACTATTATTACAGCAAGTAATTCAATTAATGTAAATCCCTTTTTCTTCATTTTTTATTCTCCTATTCTTATATAGATTATATCACAGATAATATAAAAACAAAACAGAAACTAATTAGTTTCTGTTCTATATTTATCTAATACTGATTCTATATTATATATATTTTTAAATTTACCTTTTTTATATAATTTATCTGCTGATTCAACATCTATAATATGGTACTTTAAGAATAAATCTAATGAATCTAAATTAAATTGATTTGTATTATTATTTTCCTTATATTGTTCTTTTAATGCATTAAATTCATCAAATACTTTTAATGTAGAATCTATTTGCTTACTGAAATATGGTACTACTGTTAACATCTTATCATATATTTTAGATTCACTTACAAAGTCATTTTCAAATACTGGCATTGATAATACAAATAATGCGATGAAACATATTATTGTCCACTTAACTAGCGCCACCGCGCCTCCTAATATTTTAGAAGGTATGCCTAATATAATTGTCATATTTAATATTTTTTCAAATATACTAGTCGCGACTTTTAATAAACCTAATACTAATGTTAATATTAATAATGTAAGTAAAAATGCGATTACTTCATATAATAGGATATTTAATGCAGTTACACCTTTTAAGATACCACCAAAACTAAAGAATGGTAGTTTATCATATAAAAATGATGCGATTGGATTTTTAAGTATAAATGCCAATATAATACATACTATAAATCCTACTGAATGAACTAATTCTTTAGTAAATCCTCTTTTAATTCCTAATAAAGTTCCTAATAAAATTACAAATATAATAATTATATCTATCATATTATCACCATTATTATTATATTATATTTTTGTGAAAAAATAAAGAAAGTATGATAAAATGATAATAGAGGTGAATTCAAATGGACAAGAACAAATCAAATGTTATCTCATTTAAAGTTTCTCCTGAAACAGCAGATATGATGGAAGAAGAATTAAGTTGGTGTATGAGACCTACTACTCCACAATACGCGAGATTTCAAGCTAAGGATGGAGACACTGTAATTACTCTATATGAATCTGGTAAAGTTGTATTCCAAGGTAAAGATGCTGATCTAGCAAGTGATTTTTGGATTGCGACTGAAAAGATGAATAATAAGAATTTAGAGGTTAAAGAAAGTAAGAATAAAGAAAAATCTGATATCTATGTTGACCCTAAAATATATCATAGTTCTTCTATTGGTTCTGATGAAGTTGGTACAGGTGATTTCTTTGGTCCTATGATAGTAACTGCAAGTTATGTAGATAAATCAAATATTTCTAAATTAGAAGAATTAGGCGTGAAGGACTCTAAGAAATTAACTGATGATAAAATATTAGAAATTGTTCCTCAAATTGTTAAGTTCATTCCATATAGTAGTATTATCTTACCTAATAAAGAATACAATCAAAGATATAAAGATGGTAATAATATGAATGCATTAAAAGCAATACTACATAATAAAGCATTAATGGATATGAAATTAAAAACTAAGCATTATGATTATATTGTTGTAGATGAATTCGCTAAACCAAAGAGCTATTTCGGATACTTATCTAAAAGTAATAATGTGGTTAGAGATATTACATTTATGACTAAAGGTGAAGATAAATGTTTATCTGTTGCTTGTTCATCAATGATTAGTAGATTCTTATTTATTAAAGAAATGGATAAATTAAGTAAGGAGTTAGGAATTAATATCCCTAAGGGTGCGTCTACTGAAGTTGATAAAGTTGGTGTAGAAATTGTTAAAAAATATGGATTTGATAAATTAAATGATATAGCTAAAATGAATTTTAAAAATGTAGAAAAAATAAAAGCATCTGAATGATGCTTTTTATTTATATAACCAATCTTTTGTTATTCTAGATGTTTTTTCTATAAGACCTATATATTTGATTTTAGATGTTTTCTTAACTAGCTTTTCTACATCTTCTTTTGTTTTACCTACAAATTTAAATCCAAATCCTAATTCTTTATCTTTCACTTTAAATGTATATGGAACTACGAATATATACTTATCATTTGTGTTAATTAAGCAACCTTCATATGAACCTATTTTTTCTTTATCTAATGGATAACATGTTACGTAATCTGATATTAATTTTGCTGATTTAAGAACTAAATATGGACTATCATCCTCTTCATTTAGGTAAAAATAATGTGCGTGGTCATATTCATGTGATTTTGTTATATAACTATCCTTAAATTCAATATTAAATTTATATGTTTCTCCTACGACATATACTTTCTTTGCACCACAACCTGTTACTGTGAACGCTCCTATAATTGCGACTATTAGCGCGAATATTTTTTTCTTCATATAATTCTCCTCTACTATCTAAAGTATATCTATTAAAAAAATAAAAAGCAATATAATATTGCTTTTTTAAAATAACAATTTACATAATATTACAATTATTATTAATAATATTATGATTAATGCAATAAAGAAATTTTTAAATATTCTTAATGAATCTTTTAATCCGTTGAATCTAGAACCTTTATTTTTGTTTTCATATATTGTTTCTATAGATACTTGGTCAATAGTTATTTTTTCATTAACTAATTTATTTAATACATTCATCTCATATTCAAATCTATCACCATCTACTGATAATAATAAATCTTTATATTTTGATGGGAAAGCTCTTAGACCTGTTTGAGTATCATTTAATTTTACTCTTTTAGTTATATATAGGTAAATTGATGAAAATTTATTACCGAATTTAGATCTAAAAGGTACATCTGAACCACTAAAGTTTCTAACACCAAATATAACATTATCTTTTAATTTATTACTTATATTTACTATATCTTTAATACTATGTTGCCCATCATCATCTGCTGTTATAAATCCAGTAATATCTTTATAATACTTATCATATTCTTTTAATGCTGATTTAATAGCAGCGCCTTTACCAAGATTAACTTCATGATATATAACTGGTACATCTAATTTCTTAAATATGTCTTTATTACTAGAGCCATCATCTATAACGATGATATTATTAATACTATTTTCCTTTAATTCTCTTATAATTTTAATTAGTTTATGATCTGGGTTCAGTGATGGAATTATTATTAGGTTGTTCATTTTATCACTCCAATATATTCTATTATTTTGAATTATATTTATTTACAAATTCTTTATAATATTCATCAAATTTATCTTCTTTAATTGCGTTTCTTACTTCTTCTGTTAATCTAATTAAGAATCTTAAATTATGAATAGATAATAATCTACCTGCGTTTGTTTCATTGCATATTAATAAATGTCTTATATATGCTTTAGTGAAATTTTTACATGCATAACAATCACATTCACTATCTAATGGTGTAAAATCTTCTTTATATTTAGCATTATGAAGATTAATCTTACCTGTTTTAGTAAATGCATTACCATGTCTAGCTAATCTAGTTGGATGTACACAGTCAAACATATCTATACCTTGTCTTACACCTTCTAATATATCTATAGGATCTCCTACTCCCATTAAATATCTAGGTTTATCTTCTGGTAAATATGGTACTGCATAAGATATCATTTTATACATTACATCTTTTGGTTCACCTATTGATGTACCACCAATACTATAACCATCAAAATCTAACTTAACTGTTTCTTCTGCAGACATTCTTCTTAAATCTTCAAATTCTCCACCTTGAACAATACCAAATAAAGATTGATTAGGATTTTTATGTACATCTTTACCTCTTTTTGCCCATCTTAATGTTCTTTCAGTTGAGGCTTTGGCATATTCATATGTTACTGGATAATCTATACATTCATCAAATGACATTGCAATATCACTATCTAATTTATTTTGAATTTCAATACTCTTTTCTGGTGTTAATAATAATTCTTTACCATCTATATGACTTTTGAATTTAACACCTTCTTCAGATATATCTTTTTTCTTAGCTAAACTGAATACTTGAAATCCACCTGAATCTGTTAATATAGGTCCATCATAGTTCATAAATTTATGTAAGCCACCTGCGTGATCTATTACATCTTCACCTGGTCTTAACCATAAATGATATGTATTAGATAATATAATACCTGCGTGGATCGCTTTTAACTCTTCGGGCATTAATGTTTTTACGTTGGCTAATGTACCTACTGGCATAAACATAGGTGTTTCATATGTACCATAATTAGTATGTAATTTACCATATCTAGCATTATTATCTTTGTGTATTAATTCATATTTAATATGCATAAAATCACTTCCATTCAAAAAACTATAATAATTATATCAAATAATTTGGAATAATGATATAAAATAGGATTATAATGATACACAAAAACACAACTAATTAGTTGTGTTTTTATATGTAGTAACGATGATACTCATCTAATGTTGATTCTACTTTTATTTTTTTTCTTACTTTTTTAACACTAGGGTTTTCTTCATCACACATATCTGCGATATATTCTAATAATTCATTAATGTCATTCATGTTAGTCACATCTGTTTGATTTATTTTTTGTCTTAAACCAGAATCCGTTGGTTGTAATATGTAGTTTTGATATACCTTAAATATATATCTCATTATTGCATCAAATAATTTTTTAGCATTATTATGATATAAGTTATAACTACCATACGTAATTCTTCCTCTATCATTATCTATTACTTTAAAGTCACCATTAAAAACTATATCTGTACAATGAACATCAACAAGTTTGAAACGTTGATTACTTATTAGTTTTGTATCTTTTACTAGTTTTTCATATCCTTTAAATAAATCAAATAATTTAATATCACTATTTACATGGTTTAATGTTTTTCCCGGTTCATATGGATACATATATCCTTTTAGTTTTCCATTAACTAATATTACTTTTTGGGGTCCTACATATGTATCATTAGATATTTCAGATAGATTTTGTAATTTTTCCATCATGTCACCATATATTAGTAATTTATGTGCAGTGTCAGTATTCATGTATTTTTTAAATACCATTCCGTCTTTTAAAAAGCATATAGCTGTCGCGCCTATACCGATTGGTTTTGAATTAATGATATATGGTAATACACTTTTAGCTTCTATTATCTCCATATAAATCCCCCTATAATAAAAGACCTTTAAAAGGTCTTTATAAACACATTGGTAGCCTGTATGGGATTCGGACCCATGTATGTAGCCTTGAGAGGGCTATGTGTTAAACCACTTCACCAACAGGCCATGTCTTTACGACATAATTATTTTAACATAAAATATTATAATTAACAATGTGTCTATAAATGTTTTTTTACTTCTTTTTCTACTTTATTCCAGAATTTAATTAAATTGGGATAGTCTAATGATCTCGATACATTATCTATATCTACCCATACTAGTATTTCAGGATCTTTTGATTCTTCTAATACTTCACCATCATCCTGCGCGAGATACATGTAGTTTTCTACTCTCTCACCGTTGCTTGTCACATAATGCATAATATCTAATGGTGCATCTTCTATTAAATGGCATAATCTACCTGTCTCTTCTATTGTTTCTCTAATAGCGCATTCTTTTAATGTTTCATCTTCTTCTAAGTGCCCTTTAGGAAATGATAAATCACCATATTTTTTTCGATATACTAATCCTATTTGATTAGTCTGCTTGTTAAGTAAGACTGTTCCTGCTTTTCTAGTTAACATTTAACACCTATCTTTCTTTTGGCCCTATTTCATCTTTTAATTCATCTATATCGAATTTTATATCATTTGTATGACCTATACCACCAATTACTACTATTCCACTTAAAACTAATGAGATAATATCAATTGTTCTTATGTTCATACTAATTTTTTCATTTATTTCTATCATTTGTGATAATGTAGACGCGATATTAACTGCTGCACTACCATACGCGATACGTGTGAGTAATAAACTGTATTTCTTATCTGCCAATTGTACTCTTTTATCAGACATATTATCACTCCTTTTATGTATGAACTATTATAACAAAATATTTTTTATTGTCAATTATAGAACATAAAAAAGGTAGAAACTACCTTTTTGTTTTATGCATAATTAATAAGCCTTCTAAACCACATAGAATCATTATTATACCGCCTATTCTTACAACCATATCAGCTATGAATAGAGGTCTAAAGATTAATAACAAACCTAATAATGTTGTTATAATTGCAGATATAAATAATGCTTTCCATGATTTGGTATCACTTTTAACTTCATATAATGTCTTTAAATTAGTTATGCCATCTGCTAATACGGCGATACCTAATATAATATGCATGATTGAAATTATAGTGGCTGATCTTACTATTATAAGTATTCCTACCATAAACGCTAAGATGCCTAAGAATAAAGTTGAATAATTTCCTTTATTCGTAAACCATAATATAAAATTAATTATACCAAATATACATATTACTGAACCTACTACATTTACAGCAACGTTTAATGTTTCATCTGGCCATATTGTTAATATAACACCTACAATTAATAATACTATATCTGTTACTAATTCGTTTTTTAACAATTCTTTATTCATGATTCACCTACTTTATTTCTATATTTCCTATTCCACCATTGACTACTATTACATTTTTACCTGTACCTATTCTAGTATCCAATTCCTTTTTACTGATTGTTTCACCAAAAAGTTTAACACTACCTAAACCTTTATCAATTTCATAAGCATAATTGTCAGTTGAGTCAAGTAATTTAATTTTAAGATTACCCATTCCCATATTGATATCAGTATATCCTTTAAATGTTGTATTTAATGTGAAGTTACCCATTCCTAATTCAATTTCTGAGTCTGTTAAATATGAGTTTAAGATATTAATATTACCTGCTCCACCTCTTAAATTAAATGCACCTAATACAGTTAAATTATCGATTGTTACATCTCCTGCACCTAATTCAAATTTTACTTTATTTGCTTCAATATCAGCTATTTTAATGTTACCTGCTCCACCTGTTATTTTTATATCATTAAATATTGGATCTATAGTACATAATACAATTTTAGAATCTTTTTTGTAACTAATTTTTTTATTTTTTAATCTAACCGCTAATTGGCTATCTTCTATTGTATATGTATAATCATCAGTAATCTCTAATGTAGATTTATTACAATTTTCAATTGTTAGATTTGACGCGCCTGCATAAATATAAATACTACTATAATTATCTAAATTATATGTGTTTGTCACTAATGATTTTTTATCACTAATATCAAATAAGTTTTGCGCGAACCATACTACTCCTGATACCATAGTTACAATTATAAATACTGCTAGGGCTAACGCTAAATACTTAACTACGTTTTGATTAGTTGTCATCTACAATCACACTCCCAAATACAGCATTTGCATCTACATAGATAGTACTTTTACTATCTTTTTCTTCTGTTCTATCAATTGCATCACCAAAAATTGCATTTTTTCTAAATTTTACTTCTACATCTTTTGGTACTTTAATTTTTACTGAACCAAATACTGCACTTGCAGTTACTAATGCATCTTTTTTAATTGAAGATGATGATAAATCATATTGAATACTACCAAATACTGATTCTAATTTTACGCCTTCAAATGTTTTAGGTGCTTTAGTAATATCTTCTCTAAATACAGCTGTTATTTCATCTTTTGTATTTAAATGTTTTGCTTCATGTTTCTTATATTCATCACCACTATTTTTAAATATGATGCATAGACCAATTCCTACTAGGATAAATGGTATCATTAATTTTCCTAATACATCAAAATCGATAAAGTCATTGCATACTAAGAATAACGCAACACCTACGACAAGTCCAATAAAGTTTCCAACTTTATCTCTTGTTGCGAAAATATTAACGAAACATGGAATAATAATGAATAATGTCCACCATCCGTTGAAGAATATGTCAACATCTGTTACTCCAAATTCATTTAATGCGATAATTGTTCCAACTACTATAAAAACTAAACCCCATATAATACTTTTTAACTTCATACTACAACCTCTTTCCACAATATTTACAGAATTTTGAATCTGCATCAATAGCATTTCCGCAATGCTTACAATATATATCAGCTTTAAGTCCTTCTTTGATAGATTTTGCAACTGTTTTAATTGAATCCTTAGATATATCAGTAGTCTTATCTACTGCCTTTTTCATGTCATCGCCTTTTTTATCTAAGATTTCATTATATGAATCTACCACTACTTCGCCACCTAAAGCGTTGATATCTTTTATTGTCTCTTTATTATCTTCCAATACTTTTTTTTGTATTCGTAATTGTCTACCTATCCATTTACTTCTCATATTAGGATTAAACACTGTCATAAATCCAAATACTATAAATGATCCGGCAGTAAGAAACATTATTATAAATACTACTGTAAAAAATACTTCCATTAACATGCACCTTCTTTCGTACATGTTCCGTTCAATAATCCAAATGCTTCTTTGATCATATTATAACTTTCTTTATTTATTTCATCTGTTAATTCCATATATGCATCTTTTTCTTTATCACTTATACCTGTAGTCATGGTAACTGTTCTTCCATTTTCTATAACTACTACATTTGGTGCATATATTCTTTTTTCACCGGCATCAATTTTTTGACCATTATTTGTTAAAGTGTAATTATCTAATACTGTACCTATCATATCTAAAAGTTGCATATAGTATTTATCGCCAGGTTTTTCTTCATATACTGTACCATTACTATCTACTTTTTTAATATCTCTTATATCTAATACATCTACATAATAAATTGTTTTAGTATTTGTATCTTTAGCAACTTTAATTAAGTTTTCAATCATACTTCTACACCAAGGGCATGAGTTAAATCCAAAATATACGATAAATGTTTCTTTATTCTTTATCATTGTAACTATATCTTCTGCAGTTTTATATATAAATGGATTATTTTTATCAATATTAACTTCTCTTACTATTTTTCCACTTGCAGTTTGTGTATTATTTAATTTTTCATAATCACTTTTAAATTTCTTTGCATCTTTATTTGTACATCCAACGACTGGTATTACAAATAAAATACTTAATAAAACTATTACTACCTTCTTCATTTTACACTTCCTTATATCTATTATATAGGTAAATGGGTTTTTATTCAAGATAAAAGACACCGAAGTGTCTAATATTTTTTTCTATTTAATTCATAATTACTAATTAGCTTATCAATATTTTCTTTATTAGCATGAATAATAATTCTATCATTATCTTGACTTACTATTTCATAATTATTTATATCTTCAATAGCATTATTAATTACATCAATAAAATTAACACCATCATATCCAATATATATGTAATTATTATCTTTTACTATATGCATTTTATCATATTTAGTATAAACTAATTCTATTTTTATATCATTTCTATCTTCTACTACGTAATCTGCTATGAAGTATTTAGTACCTATTACTAAGTTATCAGCCATTTCATATCTATATGTTTCATGAATATAATTTTCATTATTGATATCATCTATATATGTGAAGTTTTTAATAGATAATGTGAATAATCCTAAACCTACACCAAATAAGATAATTGATACTAATAATGATACTCCTAATAGTTTAATCTTATTCTTTCTATTAAGAATGAAATTATACGCGACTACTAATAAGATTATTGTAATAATTATACCTGATAATATCATTGTAAATGTACCTACAAATAGTATACCTGATTTTATTATTGTGAATGTTAATACTGCAGATAAAACTAAACCTACTAATACAAATACAAATGAAAGTGCGATCCAGAATACTATAAATTTAATGAAGAATACTATTACTTTTAATAGTCCTTTAATGAAACCATATTCAGAGTGTTTTTCATCTCTAATAATTACTTTTTCTTGTTTTGGTGCATCTATTTTTTCTTGCTTTTTGATTTCTATTTTTTCTTCTTTTTCTTCTTTACTATCTACTATTTCATAGTAATCTAGATATCTAACTTTAAATATATGTGCGATTAATGCGATTGATATAATCCAAGCAAGTACAACAAATATTCCACTAAATATACTATGTACCATTCTATACATACTTAGATTACCAATTATATCATATAATATGTTTTCTCCTACTGAACCTATAATCGCGAATACAGCAACTAAGATACCAATTAATATCATTTGTTCAAATAAGCATTTTACTTTACCACCAAATTTCAAACTACTAAATACATTAACTGTCTTAGTAACATATTCTAATATATCATCAATATATTTATTAATGTTGTTTTTTGATTCTTTAATTTCATTTGCCTCTTTGATATCTTTATTAAGTAAATCATCTATGTTAATATTAAACATTTTACATATTTGAATTACTTTATCCATTTCTGGATAAGCTACCCCACTTTCCCATTTTGATACTGATTGTCTGGTTACATTTAACTTTTCTGCTAATTCTTCTTGTGATAAATTATTGTCTTTTCTTAACTTTTTTAAGTTATCTTTAAAATTCATATTTTTTCTCCTTTCTACATAAAAGATACCAAAATATGTGGTTGCGTTCTACCAATTTTCGGTTTCAAAATGTATATTTTTAGTTGCATTTACTATTTTTACTATCTTTTCTTTCCTGATTTTGTTAAATATTTGTAACAAATCATTAAACATCTCTTTTGTCTTATCACTTACTTTAGATGAACTTTTCATAACTTTAATTAATTTATTATAATTAGTTCTTAATTCTAATATTGATACTATTCCATTTTCTCTAAATACATTAAATGCTTCTTTAACGAAATATTTTCTTTGTTCATAGTTATATTTATCTAACCATACGGTCATACCTTCATCAAATATTTTACTAGCGCCTACCAATTCAGTTCTGATGAAATGATCATCTTCTATAAGTATACTTGATGGAATATGTGAGAATAACATCAATGCATTTGATTTAACTACTATATCATTTTTATGTCTAAATAATAATCCAACAACTGAGTTTTGAGGTATTAGATGAATATATCTATCTTCAATACTTTTATATTTAGTTGATTCTAATTCTGTTTTTCTTAATCCTTGGCCATCATTACTATAGATTGCCTTAATTTTATTTTTTAAAATGAAGTTAGATTGCATTCCTGCAACTAAGGCTAAATTACCACCTTTAGAATGACCACCTAGTATTATTTTTTTGCGTGTAAAAGTATATTTTTTTGCATAATTAATTGCTTTCTTATGCGCAAGCACTGGGAATGTATATGCCATTTCAAAATCTTCTTCCCAACCACTAACTAATTCATCTGTTCCTTCATAAGCAATATATAAAGTATTACCTAAATCAAATGTAACCGCGCCGAATTGTGAATAGTCATCACTTTCATATACATAATTATATAAAGTAATATCTTTAAATCTTTTTGTTGAAATACTTTCTAATAATTTACAGGCACAACTAGTCGCGAATATCTTTCTACTTTTTGCTTCGTCACTTTGTAAATATCTTCTTTGCAATTCACCAATTGTAATTCTTTCATTTTTATCTATATACTTGTGTAATTTAAGATACGCTAAAGTGGCAAACACTAAGTTATCCACTTCATTAAATGGTTTTTCTTCAAAACTGTAATTATATTTTTTTACATAATCATTAATTGTCATATTATCACCACTTTCATTATATAACAAAAAGTAGTTTTTATAAACTACTTTTTATTTTCTAATATACGAGCCATCTGTACACCAGACGCTGATGCCATCATAAGACCTGTAGTAAGACCTCCACCATCACCAATGGAATATAATCCTTTAATGCTAGTTTCAAATCTTTCATTTAATACTACTTCATTACTATAGAATTTTATTTCAGGCCCATATAATAAGTTATCATCATTAGCAAAACCTGGTGCGACTTTATCTATAGCGTATATGAAATTAATAATATCTGTCATAGTTCTATAACCTAAACTATAAGTTAAGTCACCTGCTACTGCGTCTTTCAAAGTTGGCACTACTGAATTCTTTTCTAAAGTTTCTTGATGAGTTCTTCCGCCTCTTTTAATATCACCTAATCTTTGTACCATTACATGTCCAGCTGCTAAAGCATTTAAGTTCCTTGCGACATTTTCACCAAATTCAATTGGCTTATCAAATGGTGTTGTAAAGTGATGTGTTACTAAGATTGCTAAGTTAGTATTAGTACTTTTCTTTTCTTTATATGAATGACCATTCGCTAGGATTAATCCATTATCATAAACTTCAGATGATACAAATCCACTTGGATTTTGACAGAATGTTCTAACTTTATCTTCATATGGTTTTAATCTACCTATGAATTTACCTTCATACATATATTTATTTATATCTTTCATTACTTCATCTGGTAATTCGTAACGGATACCAATATCAACTGCACCTATCTTTGTTTCAATATCATGCACTTTACACATATTACTTAACCAAGATGCACCTTTTCTTCCTACCGCTAGAACTACTTCAGTGCCATATATTTTTTCAGTTTCACTATAGTTATTATGTTTAATAATTAATCCCTTAATTTTACTGTCTTCAATTATTAAATCTTTTACTTCTGTTTCATACATCATTTCAATATTATGTTCTTCTAAATAATCTTGAATCTTCGTATATAATATATGAGCTTTTTCAGTACCTAAATGTCTAATAGGACATGATACTAATCCTAAATCTTGCTCTGCTGCTTTCTTTTGTAATTTCTTTATTTCATCTTGATATTCTAATCCTTCTAAGTGAGTTTCAGCACCGAAATCTAAATATACATTATCAGTATATACAAGTAAATCTTTTATTTCTTTTTCACTCATATATTCTTTAATATATCCGCCGCCATTACCGCCTAAATACATATCATTAGAGTTACCTAATGATGACATATGATAAGATAAAATTTTACCATCACTAAACGCACCGGCACCTGAAAAACCACATGTGATATTACAAAATGGTTTACATTTCATGCATTTACCTGTTTTTTCAATTGGGCAAGCTCTTTTTTTAATATTCTTTCCTTGATCAATTAAAAGTACTTTTTTATTTGAGTTTAGCTTTATAAGTTCATACGCTAAGAAAGCTGCGCTTGGACCCATACCTACTACTATTAAATCATAATTCATACTATCACCTACTTAAATTATAGCATAATTAAAAAGGGTATTTCTACCCTTTTATTTTAAAATTCTCTTTTTAAATATGCTTTCTTTGAAATAACATATGATATTGTTAATATCAATACTATAGTAGTTATAAATAGTAATACATGATATTTAGTTATGAATAAGATTAATTCTACTGGTGGTTTAAATTCTATTACTTGACTAAATAACAATCCAATTATACCTAATCCTAATCCTATTACTATTAATACCAATCTACCTTTTTCTGAACCAAACTTAAAAGTTACTGGGAATAATATCGCGGCGATTGATAATATTGCAAGTGTTTCACCCATAACAGATGATATTGCTTCATCAAAATTATAATTACCTTTTATCATACCAATCGCGAATCCTAATAACAATCCTGCTAATGTTAAAACTACAGTTAATATAATTGTAACTACATATTTTGATTTAACTACGTTTATTTTTCCTTGTGGTAAGGTAGCTGCATAAGCATGCCAGTTATTATAATCATCATAACTAAATGTTGATACCATACTTATTACACCTATAAATGGTAAGAAGAATGACATATCCATATCAAACATGAATGAATAAATTATGCATATTACGAATGCCATTACAAACAAATATTTATTGTTTTTTACCATGCATAAATCTTTTTTAATCATACCTAACATTCTACTTACCTCCTTTAATAATTAATAACATTAAATCTTCTAATGTTATATTATCAATAACATAGTTTTTATATTTCTTTTTACAACTTTTTTTATCATCTACTAATATTTCATAATTATATTTTGTCTTTTTATATCTAACTATATCTTTTTTATCTATAGAATCAAATGCATCAATATCACATTTTAAGATACCATAATTATCTAGTATTTCGTTTCTTTCTTTTTCTAATACGATTTCACCATTATTGATAAATATAATATAATCTGCTATATGTTCTAAATCACTTGTTATATGTGTAGATAATATTACTGTATGATCTTCATCTTGAATAAAATCTAAGAATATGTCTAATACTTCATTTCTAACAATAGGATCTAGTCCACTTGTAGCTTCATCTAATATTAATAATTTAGGATGATGAGAAAGCGAAGTAGCTATTTCTACTTTTTTTCTCATACCTTTAGACATAGTCTTAAGTATTTGATTATCTTTTATTTTAAAATCTTTTAAATATTTATAGAATAATTCTGTATCCCAATTATCATATATTTCTTTCATTACCATATTTATATCTTTAGGTCTTAGATTTTCTGGTATAAATGAATTATCTAATACTACTCCAATATCTTTTTTAATATCTAATTCTTGTTCTTCTAAATTCTTATTAAATATTTTTATTGTTCCACTATCTTTTTTGATAATATTTAATATTGATTTTATAAATGTAGTTTTACCTGCACCATTTTCACCAATTAATCCTATTACTACTCCAGATGGTATTTTAAGTTCATTTATACTTAAACTAAAATCTGGATAAATTTTCTTTAAATCTTTAATTTCTATTACATTTTTCATTCTTCTTCACTCCCATAAAATATATTAAATGTATCTATTACATCGTCTTTTGAAATATTATATTTATTAGATATATCTACAATATCTTTAATGTGTTTTTCTAATTCTTTTTGTGCGCGTTCTTTTGCAAGATTAGTATTCTTAGGTGCGACAAATGTACCCTTACCTTGAATAGATATGATATATCCTTCTTCTTCTAACTCATCATATGCTTTTTTAATTGTCATTACACTTATTTTTATATCTTGAGCCAAAGTTCTTATTGAAGGTATTGCTTCATCTTCTAATAATTCATCATTCATTATCTGATCAATAATAGATTTTTTAATTTGTTCATATATAGGCACTGAACTACTATTACTAATTATCATTTTCATAGTTATTCCTCCTTACATATAACAGTATATAACACTATATAACATTTGTCAATAAAAAAAAGAGTATTTCTACTCTTTTTATGCCCAAAACTTAAATGTATAGTGCAGTTGAATAGCACATACTATAATAGCAAATAAGTTAAATACTAATGTTATATATAGTAAATTCATCTTATTTTTATATTTTCCTTGAACAAATCTAAATATCTCAATACCCACTAATATTAATGTAACAACCAAGTAGCATACAGAAAATCCTGCATTTAAGTATCTACCTGATGTATCTATTTGAGTTATAACATAAATACTTGGTATTATTGATACTATTGATAATATCAGGAATATTAATGATGCGGAGAAATATTCTTTTTTAATTTTTTTTCCATTAATAAATCTATACATGAATAACAACAATAATGTAATTATGAATGGAATCATATTTTGTCTAATAAACATTATTGCTTCGACCGTAAAATCAGGAAGTTGATATGTAGATGAAGCATTATATGATTTTATGATTTCTGAATTATGTAAAAATCCTGAATCATATAAAACTCTCGCATATATAAACGACATAATAATTAACGCTAATACAGAAATAGTATTATATAGTTTATCTTTATTTATTTTATTTTTTGATATTATATCTCTTAAGTTAACTATTATAAATAAAACATATAGTAAGGCATAAATAATATCTATATATTTAAATTTAATAGATGCTGAAATAATTAAGAATGTCAATATTACAAATAATATATTTTTAATCCATAATAATACTTTATTCATTAATATCACCTACTTCTATTACATAGTTCGTTGCATCTACATATAATCCTAATCTATAATACATATCATAGAATCTTGCCTGAGTAGTCATAGTTTTAGATATATCCATATCTTCTGATGCTTTAGACATAAATTGATATTTATAAGTTAAATCTACTGGTTCTTGAGCCATTTTTGATCCTAACATCATACGTGTACCGATTGATTCTACAATTCTGTCAGCTATTTTTTTCATGCCACTATCATATTTATTTAAAATTCCAAATATATTTATTAAATCCGTATAGAAGAAACCAGTATCATCTATAATATATAAATCAGCATTTGTTAATGCCTCCCCATTGCGATATTTAGTATATTGATTAGCTTCCATTCCTTCTTGAATTTTATTTAATGAATTCACAATTATATCATAATCATCTTTAGCAAATTTACCTTGATTTTTCTTAATTATGCTAGTATTTTTATTTATTATATCAATTCTATTACCTATTTCAATCATGATAGAATCGCTGACATAGTTATATTCTTTTCTTTGATTATACATATTAATAATATTTAGTGTAAATAACGTAATTACAATAAATACTACTATAGCTGCAATTAATTTACTAATAATAGATTTAAGACTATTTTTTCCATATTCAATACTTTCTTTAATATAATCGTCCATTTCAATAACTGGTATGACTTCTTCTTTGATTTCTCTACCTTTTAATAATTCTAATATCGAACAGTCTAATTCTTTAGATAGTATCTCCAATATGGAAACATCTGGACAACCTAAACCAGTTTCCCACTTTGATACAGCTTTATCTGTAACACCAATCTTACTAGCAAGTTCTTTCTGCGTAAGATTTTTTTCTTTTCTTTTCTCTTTTATAAATTCACCAATATTATCGTAATTCATACATTCCCTCCTACTCTAATTTAAGTATAAATTTAAATTTAAAAAATAGCAACCTACTTTTAGTAGAGTATAAAAAAAGCATTATTTATTTAATGCTTTATTTACTATCTCTAATCTTATTTTATCTTTTGGTCTTTCACTCTTTAATAAGAAATTACGATAATACTCTAAATCTTGTAAATAATAATTACCTACTTTTTCTCTTATATTTTCAAGATTATCATCTAATACACATTCACATCTATCGTTTACTTGATACCAATCATCATGAGTATTAACTACATCAAACTTTTCTTTTAGTTGTTCTAATCCTTTTTTGGTAACTGCGATATCCAAATCACCTGCTGATTCAAATAAACCTCTCATAACTAATGATCCTGAAGATAATACCATAAATTCTTCAGTATCAATTCCTAAGCTTTCAATTAATTTAGTTAATTCTTCTTTATTCATTCTATCCATATTATACCTCCTAATAATTATCTAGATTTTTAAAGAATTTATTTAAAGCTTTCACCTCTTTTCATCACTTATATCTTCTATATATAATATATATACTACAATGTGCTTGTCAATACAAAAAGTATCTAATATATTAATTAGATACTTTAGTGTCCGCTAGTGAATAAGTTAACCTTACACGCTTACCACTAGTACCAGAACCTATAAGTGCCTCTGGTTTATCTTCTTGATTCGTATTTACAAATATAGGACTAAACAATTCATTTAGTTTTTCAGTTGCACCTGCAACATCAGTATCTTTATATGTTGTACCAATTGTTAATGTAAATACTTCATATGGATTTGTTATCTTTTTATTATACTTATAATGAGAATTATAATTTGTATCACTTAACGCAAGAATACGATATGCATCTAAGAATTGTTCCCAAGTATAAGTTGGATCAACCGCAATTAAATCATAACTATATCTTGTTGTTGTTTCAAGATGAGTATATGTTGTACTTTTTGCAAATGTAGTGTAGTTTTTAATTGTTTCTTCTACTTTGTTATTTAGCATCACGCTGAATGTATTATAATATGTAAAGAAATAATTATCAACAGGATCATAATATGCGATTGCTTCCCCTGTTTTACCCCAACGATATCTATATGCGATGTGACCACCTGTAATCTCACCATTAGTAGCTCTTGCATATACGAACGCAGGGACTGTCCATCCTTCTTTTTCTGCTCCACCTACTATATGTTCTTTATATCTATTCGCGGCTGTTATACCATTATTAGGATATAATTCATTAAGTTTTGTAACTACTGTTCCAATATAATCTTCGTATTTATATTTAGCTTCAAAATTTGCTCTTTCCTCTTTAGTTAATTCAGGTTTAATTTCTATATGATAATAGACAGGTTCATTTACCACGGATTGAGATTGATTATTATTCTGTGGTTCAGTTGGTTTATTTGTCTTTTTACCACAACCTGTAATGCATATTAAACATATTAATAATGCTAATGTTATTTTTTTCATTCTACCACTCCTCTATAATACAGTTTAATTGTATCATTTATTATATTAAATATGAAATAATGCAATTTTAATTTAGTAATTATTTTACATATTTTTACTTTAGTCTATCTAAACATATCGTTTTTATTTCATTCCATTTATCTATACTATTTGGTTTAACTTTAACTGAATTAATAAATTCTTCAAAGTATTTTGTTTTATTAAACATATCTATGCTTTCCTTAAAATTAATATCATATATTAATCCTAATTCTAACATTGTTCCATCTGTAGGAGTTTTAAGGTTCTTCATATCTATTAATTTACTACTTTTAAATTCTTTTTCTACTATATCAGTTAAATCATCTGAATTAAATTCACATGAAAATTGTTTTGCTTCTTCATGATATATATCTAATTTATCCATATCTCTTATCATCTTCGCGAATAATAATTCTTTATCATTTAGATTACCATCTATTCTTATTTTATTGTGATGGTATATTGCTTTGTTTATAATATCATCATATTTATTATCTCCTATAAAATCTCTAATATGATTTTCTTTAAATAAATAATCACATCCATGTAATGCATGATCCATACCTGTTTTAGTATCAGAACATGAGTTATATTTTGCTATTTGATCAAATCTACCTATGTCATGTAATAGACCTATTAATTTAGCTAATTCAATATCTTCTTTAGATAGTTTTAATAATATAGCCAATTCACCCATTAGATTCATTACAGATATTGAATGTTCATATCTTATCTTAATTAATTCTATATTCATATCATAATTATTGGTATATTTATTAAATTCTTCTATTGCATGTTCTAGCATACTACCACCAACTTTATTATAACATAAAAAGAGATATAAAATCTCTTAAAAGTTAAACATTAACCATTCTGGTTTAAATGCCATTAATATCGCGATTAAAATCATTATAATTCCACCTATTAAGTGAGAATATTTAGTATATTTAGTTGATATACCTGTAATATTTAACGTAAACATAGCTATAGCAAATACAATAATATCATCTATTAAGAAGAAGAATATATATATTAAAATATATATTAAATACTCAATAGCTGATAAATTATTAAGCGCTAATGTCTGAGTAAATATTAATGGTAATCCTACTGAACATGCTAATTCAATAATATTAACTGAGAATGCTAATAATATTACTCCAATTAATGCTAAGAAAAATGATCTTTCATGTGTAATATTTTTAATTCTAGTTATTATTTTCTTCCTTTTTTTATCATCTACTACTTCGCAACCATCATCTTTTTTAAGACTATTAATGAAACTTCTTAAATTAATAATACCTGCTATTAAAGCAACAATGGCAATTAATAATCTAAACCATTTGATTGATGCGAATGATACTACTGCTCCTAACCACGCAAACATAAATGCCATATATACTAAGGCTGATGCAGTTAAGAATGTTATACCTAAAGCCCACATTCTTTTTTTATTTTTCATATTAAATAGCATTGATATTAAGAATATTAATACCCACATCGCACATGGATTAAATCCATCTAAAAATCCTATGATTACTGCTAATACTGGTAATGAAACACTGCTTATTTTGATATCTTTACCAAATAATTTTATTGTTTCTACTAATCCTGCTTTAACATCTATATCAGATATATCTTCATCATTAAAGATTTTTTTTACTACATTAGTACTAGGACTATTTGATTCTTGTTCTATTAGTTTATCTAAACTCTTTTCTATATTTTCAGAAAAACCTATATAATATGTTTCACCTAATATAGTAAATGGAGTTTGATATGTTACACCTATTTTAGAAGCAACTTTCATTCCTAATTTTGCATTCTTAGTTGATTCTTCATTAGGATCTGTTGTTTCATATAAATGCACTTTTAAATTTGGGTATTTATCTTTAATACTATCTAAATATTTTATTTCTGCTTGACAATGTTCACAAGTACTAGAATGGAATAAATATAAATCTATTTTTTCTAGTGCTTTTGTGTTAATAGGAAGTATTAGTAATAATGATATGATTAACCAATATATTTTTTTCATAAACACTCCTTGATTACTTCTATTATTTCTTCTTTTTTCTTTTCACCTGTTAATCTTTTATATTCTTTACCATCTTTATAAAAGATTGCAACTGGTAGAATATCACCTGGATTAAAGGTTTTAACTATATCTTCATCCATGTCATAATCATATTGTTCAATTTCTAGATTTGGATATATAGTTTCTACTTCTTTCCATACTTTTTTCATATATAGACAACCACTACACCATAAGGCATTTATTCTAACTATTTTCATCTTAGTTTCAACTCCTTATAGCATTCTTTAAATGATTTTATAAATGCATCTATTTCTTCTTTTGTTGTTACATATGAAATACTTACTCTTATTGATGATTTAGCTCTTTCTTCATCTTTGGTCAAAGCCATGACTGCTTTTGATATATCACCTGTTGAACATGCTGATTGAGTTGAGATATAAATATCTTTTGCTTCTAATGCATGTAACATTGTTTCTGGTTTTATACCTATAATACTCATATTTAAGATATGCGGTATTGATTTATCTGTACTATTAATATATACACCATCTAAATCTTTAATATTTTCTTTTAAATAATCATTTAATTCTTTAATGTGATTTATTTTTTTATCTTGATCAGTACACGCAAGTCTTAATGCTTTAGATATAGATACGATTAATGGTGCTGATGGTGTACCTGATCTATATATAGATGTGGATTTACCCCCATGAATTAATGGATCTATAACTATTGATTCTTTCTTTAATAATACGCCTATTCCTTTAAGCCCAAAGAATTTATGTGCAGTGAAAGATACGAAATCAATATCTTTTATAGGTATATTAATTTTACCTATTGATTGTGTCATATCACTGTGGAAAAAGCATTTAGGATATTCTTTTACTATCTTTGCGATTTCTTCTATAGGTTGTCTTATACCTAATTCAGAGTTAACTGCTGAAATTGATACTAGAATTGTATCATCTCTCATTAAACTCTTTAAGTTTTCTAAGTTAACTGTTCCATCTTCATTTAGTTCTACGAAATCAATATCATATCCCTCATTTGCTAAATAATTTAATGGAGCGTTAATAGAAGAATGTTCAAATGGAGATGTAATTATATGTTTACCTCTATTTTTATATTTTGAAGCTACTCCTTTTACTACTGTGTTATTAGATTCTGACGCACCTGATGTATAAATAACTTCCATATCAGATATATTTAAAATATCTTTTATTTGGTTAGTTGCATCGTTTATTAGTTTAGCATTAGAAGTGCCTAATTTATGTAATGAGTTCGGATTACCTGGATAATTCATACATACTTTATCAAAGCTTTCTAATACTTCCTTATTAACAGGAGTTGTAGCTGAATAATCTAAATATATCATAATATCACCTCTATTAATTATAGCACATCTAAGTACATATTCATACGATAAAATATAAATTCTACTGAAAAAGTAGGAATTAAAATATAAAACAAAAAAGATAAGATTTTATTCTTATCTTATTGCTTAGTTATTCTAGCGTATCCATGACCTGAACGTTGACCACTAGACATTGATCCTCCTGATACGCCACCGACATATCCAGAACCACCTGTTCCACCAAATCCAGCCCAATCGCCGCCGCCACCACGACTAGTACCACTCAATCCGCCATAGTAGCCACCGCCACCGCCAGCATCAGAATTTCGACCGCGATCATTATCGCTCCAAGTATTTCTTTCCGCAGACTGGCCTTGACCATAAGTAGATGATAAATTCGTTGTGGCATTTCCATCTGTAGCTGCTGGATCATTATTACCACCGCCGGCTCCTCCGCCGCCTCCAGCAACTATGTAGAGATTAGAAACAGCGGTATCTTTTAATAAGGAATTAGTTTTACCAATGTGTGTAGCTCCTCCACCAGAACCACCACAAGTCCAATCACCCCATTGTGCGACTACACAAGTTCCTGAACCGCCACCATTATATCCTGATGATGATCCTACACCAATATATAGTGTTGTCCCGCCAGTTAAATAGACATTACCGTATGAATATCCACCTTTTCCACCAGTGTAAAGAACTTGAGTACTATCCGTTGAAGTAGAATTATTACCTTGTGCTCCCCATACTTCTAACTTGTATGTTCCAGTACATCCACTTGGTATTGTCAATGATTGAACTCCTCCTGTATAACCAAAATTTTGTGATGTAAATGTACAACAACTTTGTGTATTACATGATTGACTAAATCCTGTTGTTACTAGTGCACATGTGTTAGTTCTTGTTTGAGTTCCTCCTCCACATGTCTTACTACAAGCACTCCAACCACTATATGAATTAGCTCCATCTGCTGTTGAACCTAATGATTTTACTTCACTTCTATTTCCTAATGAATCTTCTGCAATTGCCCATGCATAATATGAAGTTCCACAACTTCTTGCAAATGTCATTGTTGTTGTAAATCCTGTATTATTCTTTGCAGGTGCTGAATTACTATTTGTTACTAAATATTTATATGTAATTCCTCCTACTCCTGCATCTGTTGAGCCTGATGCGGCTGTTTGGATTGTTCCTGTTGTATTAGATCCTGATACATTTCCTATAGCTCCTCCTGTTGGAGTTGTTGGTCCTGTTAAATCTATCTTTGCTACTGTTCCTGTTGCTGCTCCACTATAGTTTACTCCATCATATGT
>JAEEGK010004848.1_pt1 | contig 32786 bp, 33 predicted proteins | sample 8958771 | NCBI WGS metagenome assembly JAEEGK01 (sample SAMN16246547, study PRJNA631951) | gut metagenome | biome: gut microbiome; feature: rumen; material: SC-attached | host: Bos | place: Iran: Karaj | collected 2018-10 | reverse complement strand
CGGTCACGCCGGTCAGACTGTAGACAAACCCGTAAACGGCACGATACCGGAAAGGAAGAAAGTGTGAAAGAAACCCATCAGGGGTGTCTTTCGCGTTCAATCATAAGTTTTTCGAACAATCGATTCCTTATTCCCTGTTCGAAAAACTTGCTTCAGCGGGGCGACAAGACTTTGTCGACACGCTGGCGGGGGGCGGGTCCGAAGACCCGCCCCCCGGGAAAACCTGTTTACGCTCAGGCGAAACGCTTCTGGAATTCGTCGTAGGCTCTCTGGTAGATATCCAGGGCTTCGTACCAGCCCTCCATGGCGGTGAGCTGGGCCACATAGTCGTCCCAGGAGCTCAGGGGCCGGGAGTTATCCACGAACTGCAGGTAGTTCTCTGCGATGAAGGTCTGGATATCCGCGCCGATGGCGGACAGCCGCTCCGTATCCTCCGAATCGAACTGGATGGCCGAGGGCCAGGCCATGCTGCCGTCATACTTGTAGAACTTGGGATCATCCCAGATATCCGTGAAGGCCTGGTCCTTCTCGCCGCCGGGCTTCGCCATGTTCCGGGCGGAGATCAGGATGCCCGCCTCGTTGATGTTGTTCAGGGTGAACTGCAGCAGGGCCCAGCCGGAGCCGGAGGGATGGTTCACGATGAAATCGGTGAGCATGCGGTTGCCGTTCTCATCCCAGTAGAAGGTGTAGTCCTCCACGCCCCAGTTGCAGACGATGGCGCCCTCGTCGCTGTAGAAATAGTCCGCGTAGGTGCACAGCAGGGGGATGTTCTCGCACTTGGCGCTGATGGCCCAGGAGCCGTACTGCACCCAGCTGGCGGTGCTGCCCAGGTGGAAGACCTGGCCCTCGTACCGCACGGGCTTGTGGATGGCGATCCAGTAGGCGTCCGGGTCGATGCTGTGGTCCACGTAGCCGAACTGCTCGCTGGCCACCATGCTGGTCATGCCCACCACGCCGTTCACCAGATCGGGGAGGAAATCCTGGTTGCCGGTGCAGCTGGTCCAGTTGGGGGAAATGAGCCCCTCGTTGAACCAGGAGTTGATGGTCTGCATGTACTCCAGGTCGGGCTGGCCGCTGCAGGCGAACTGCACCTTGCCGTCCTTCACGTAGGGAGGCGCCACGGTGGAGTTGTAGTTGATGATGGTCTCATAGGCGCCCCAGTAGCTGTGGGGGTCCAGGGTGCTCATGAGCATGAAGGGGTACTGGGCTCCCTCCTGGGACTGGAAGGCCAGAAGCATATTGTGCACGTCGTCAAAGGTGACGATGTCGTCCACCTTCAGGCCCAGATCATCCAGCCAGTCGCCCCGGACGGCGCAGGCCCAGGCGGTCTTGAGGATATCGTTCAGGCACTTGAAGTAGAAGATGGTGGTGTCGTCCGCCATGAGCTGGGCACGGACCGAGAGATCGTCCTCATGGTCGTAGATGCAGTAATAATAGTTGGGGAAATAGTCCTTGTACTCGAACAGGTTCGCCACATAGCCGTCGTCGATGGCGGAGCGCATGGTGCCGGGGAAATAATAGTTGATGTTGCTCAGCAGATCCGGCAGAGCGTCCGATGCCACCAGCACGGCGCAGTTCTGGGACCGGGAGGAGTTGGCTACCAGGTCGTACTCGATATGCACGCCGGTGGTCTCCCGCAGATAGGTGGGATAGGGCATGCCCTCATATCCGTCCGCGTCGATGGCGTCCGGCAGCAGCATGCCGGTCCAGTAGGTAAAGACCTCGTCGGAAGTGGTCAGGGGCACCTCATAGGTGTACTTCTCCAGGGGAACGCCCCGTTCGTCCACCTCGTACTTGCCCTTGGCAAACTTATAGGGGCCTTCGTCCGCGGGCTCGGGTTCTTCCGTGGCCGCGGGGGCTTCGGTGGCGGCGGGCTTCTCCGTCGCCGCGGGGGCGGCGGTGGCGGGGGCAGGCGTTTCTCCGCCCTCCGCAGGCTTTCCGCTGCAGCCGGCAAAGATGGCAAGCAACAGCAGAAGCGCCAGGATCAAACTGATATTTCGCTTCATTTTCCTACCTCCTTAAGACCTTCTTCGTATTTTGCGCCGGAGGGCTCCCCTTTCGGGACCACGGTGCCTACGGTTACAGTGTAGCATTTTCTTATGATCGATTCAAGGCAGATTTCATATATTCGCGATGATTTAATCTCCCGTCCGGCTCGCTCTGCGGCTTTGAAAGAAAATTATCGATAATCGTAAATTTATACTTGACAAACGCAAATTCCCGGGTTATACTCGCCTCAGAAATTAACGATTAACGTTAATTAATTATCGAAATCAAGGAGATCCTCACCATGGAAAACACGAAACTGTCCAAAGGCGCCGCCATCATCGACCGGATCCTGAAGATCCTCCAGGGCTTTGCCCTTGCGGGTGTGATCGTCGCCGCCATTTTCATCCCTCTGACCCTGATCCTGGGCCGGAAGATCGTGGCCGACGCCTCCTCGCTGGAGCTGGGGGTCGTCACCCTGAAGCTGGCGGGGGACGCCTCCGCTTACCTGGACGAAGGAAACCTCAAGGTCAGCATCGTCTGCGTCCTCATCTGCATGATCCTCATATCCGCTGCGGCCTGGTACTGCATCCGGGTCCTGCGGGAGATCCTGGTCCCCATGAAGGCGGGGCAGCCCTTCGCCCGGGGCATTTCCGCCAAGATCCGCAAGCTGGCCTGGACCGTGCTCATCGGCGGCAGCGTGGCGGAGATGGGCGGCGTTCTGGCGGAGGTCTTCGAGACCCGGGCTTACCACCTGGAGCGGCTGCTGGACATGGACCGCATCGCCGCCGTGGCCTACAACTTTGACGTGGATCTCTGGTTCCTGGGCGCCGCCCTGGTCCTGTTCTTCCTGTCCTTCATCTTCCGGTACGGGGAAGAGCTGCAGCGGGAAGCGGACGAGACCCTTTGAGGAGGCGCCATGGGAAAGATCATTCTGCGGCTGGACCGGGTCATGGCAGACCGGAAGATCAGCCTGAAGGAGCTGTCCGACCGGGTGGGCGTATCCAACGTCAACCTGTCGAAGATGAAAACCGGCAGGATCAGCGCCATCCGCTTCTCCACCCTGGAGGCCATCTGCGGCGCCCTGAACTGCCAGCCGGGGGACATCCTGGAATACGATCCGAACGCCCCCGGGGACCGGGAGGACGGATAAAGGAACAGGCGATGCAAAGCCGCCTCGTCGGCAGAACGACGGTGAGCTGTGCCAGGGTACAGATCAGCACCCTGAAAAGCAATCCAGCTTTGCCTGTAGCACCGTCAGAGACGGCAGACTCCCGTCCCGCACCCGCTTGTTCTCCGCCGCGTCCATGTCCCCTTCGCTTCAGCGCCCGCCGCACCGGGGCGCAGGGGCGGAGCCCCGCCGCGCTCTTTTCCCGGTTTCTCTCGCGTAAGAGAAACCGGGCCGCCGGAGGCGAACGAACGATTACATGAGCAGAATTGCATCCGGCGCTTCGCGCCACCTTCCCCCAAGGGAAGGCAGGGCGCGCGGCGATTGACAATTCCTCCGTTTGCCTGTACTCTGTACTCAATCGGAAAACCAAAATAAGAGCATCAAGGAGGAGCTGTCATGCTGAACTACTGGAACAGACAGGATAATCCGGCCACCTTCGAGACCCTGGAGGAGGTGCGGGAGCACGCCGTGGCCGCCACCAGCGCCATCCCCAACAACGCCCGCTTCCCCCAGATCCTGAATCCCAAGCTGGAGGACTTCCCCAAGGGGCTGGTATACGCCTACCGTTCCCCCAACCTCTACGGCGGCGAGACGGGCGCCCGGAACAACACTTCCTTCATCCTCTTCCCCGACGGACGCTTTGAGACCAAAGAGGCCGCCAAAGCGTATCTGGAGAGCCTGGGGCTCATCCGCATCATCAACGAGGCCATCGGCACCATCCTGATGATCATGCCGGAGAAGGCCGAGGGCTACGGGGAGGAGGATCTGCAGCACTGCTATCCCCTGATCAACGCCCTGTTCAGCCAGAAGGCTTTCGTGGAGATCGACGGGAAGCGCTGCGTCCCCGCGGAGGCGGAATACTGCGGCGGCTACGGCAAGACCTATATGTTCGGCGTGGGCAAGGGCGCCGATTTCATGCTGAACTACGTGGCCGGGTCCCGGGACGAGCTCATCGGCCGGGTCGCCGGGTTCTTCACCTACGGCGGAAAAATGCGGGACGACGCCAGGGTGAGCCAGTACGTCCCCGCCTTCCTGGTGAACCCCTGCGGCGTGGCGGTGCAGAAATTCCGCCGGGCCAACAAGACCAACGCCTATTCCCTCAGCGAGGGGATCTCCCGGTTCTACAACCAGGCCGTGCCCCTGCGGCAGGTGCGCACCGCCCGGGACGAGAAGGGGGACGTGGGGGGCTGGATGGAAAAGGCCTTCCGCAGCATGTTCATGTTCATCCAGCGCTCCGCCAACGTGATGACCAAGTACCTGGAGCCCCGGGTCTCCGGCAGCTACCAGGGCTACGTCCCCGCGCCGCCCATCACCCGCTTCGCCCTCTCCCCCCGGAACCCCATCTTCAACGGCCGCACCGTGGTGGGGGATCTGCAGATCACCCTGAAGCACGACAAGGAGCGGTTCAGCGACGTGAAGAGCGAGGCCAACTCCCTGCCCTTCGCCGAGCCCGGGGATTATCTGGACTGCTGGTATGAGGTGCTGCCCCAGGAAGTGCTGAACCATACCGCCCCCGCCCGCAGCGTGCCCCTGCTTCTGGCCAATCACGGCGGCGGAGACGACCATCTGATGTTCCTGGACGAGACCGGCATCCTCCTCACCGCCGGTCAGCAGGGCTTCGCCATCGTGGCCCCCATGCACAGCGGCATCACCGTCATCGCCGGGAAGGTGCTGCCCAGGCTGGTGAAATACATGCTGGATACCTACCCCGCCCTGGACCCGGAGCGGGTCTGGGTCACGGGCTACTCCATGGGCGGCATGGCCACCTACAACTGCATCGGCGAGCATCCGGAGGTCTTCGCCGCCGCGGCCCCCATGGCCATGCCCCTGCAGCAGCTGACGGAGGAGACGAAGGCCCTGTACGAGAAGCTGGATCTCCCCGCCATGCTCATCACCTCCACCTATGACTTCGCCGCCTGGGACGCGGAGAACAACCACCTGAACGACGGCGGCCGCTTCTTCCTCCAGACCTACTGCGGCTTCAACGGCATCGCCCCGGCGGAGGACTTCGACTACGTGACCTATCCCGTCATCGGGCGGCCCTTCGACTCCCTGCAGATCACCACCGTCAACGGCGAATGGCGCAACGGGGAATGGCTCCTGAACAACGCCGAGGGCGTGCCCATGATCGGCCTGAACGTGACGGAGTACCTGCAGCATTCCCTGTGGCCCGGCTACGGGGACATCATGTACAACTTCGTGAAGCACTACCGGCGGGATCAGAAAACCGGCGAAATAAAATATACGGAGTGATCACACGGGGGACGATCCGCAGCACAGCGGACCGTCCCCCATTTTTAAAGGAGGCGGAAACATGAAGCCTGATCTCAGGGGATATACCGTTTTCCTCACCGGGGGCTCCAGCGGCCTGGGCTTTGAGATGGCCAAAGCCCTCCTGCTCAGCGGGGCGACGGTGGTCATCGCCGCCCGGGCCGGGGAACGGCTGGACCGGGCCCTGGACGCCCTCAAGCTTTGCGGAGACGCCTACGCCGTGGGGATGGACGTGCGGGACGAGGCCTCCTTGTCGTAATCTTATCACTGATTCTTTTATTTCATGCTTCGACCTGTTATAATGGTTTTTACCGAAATGACAGATACGGCGCAGGGGGGCGAGCTCTGCGCAGGAAAGAGAGAGACGCATGAAGACCGATACCGATCCCAAGCTGCTTTGGGCCAAGCGCCTGCTGATCTACGTTCTGGGCCTGTACCTCATGGCCATCGGGGTGGTGTTCTCCTCCCGGTCCGCCCTGGGGGTCAGCCCGGTGAGCTCCCTGGGGAACGTGCTGTACCAGATCGGCAGTTCAGCCGGAGCGCCCTCCTTCGTGAACCTGGGCAACTGCACCACCGCCGTATTCTGCCTGTATCTGCTGGCGGAGTTCCTGGTGCTGCGGCGGGATTTCAGACCCGCCATGCTGCTGCAGGTGGCGGCCTCCCTCCTCTTCGGGCAGCTGGTGAACCTGGCCTCCGGCATGCTGTCCTTTCTCCCCGCCCCGGGCTCCTATCCTCTGCAGCTCATCTATCTGCTGATCAGCGTCCCCCTGGTGGCGGCGGGGGTCATGCTCTATCTCTCCCCCAATATCCTGGCCATGCCGGGAGAGGGGCTCTGCCTGGCGATATCCCGGAAGAGCGGCCTGGCCATGGGCACCGTGAAGACGATCTTCGACTGCGCCGTGGTGGCTCTTTCCGCAGCCGCCTCTCTCCTGTATTTCCGCGGCCTGGTGGGGGTTCGGGAGGGCACGGTCATCTGCGCCCTGCTGGTGGGATTCGTGTTCAAGCTGTTCCAGAAGCCCTTCCAGAAGCCCCTGCTGCGGTTTGTGGAGCGGGAGACCAAAGTGGAGCGGGCGCTGGAAGCCGCTTCCCAGGGCTATCTGACGGATACCTCGGGCAATCCGAAGATCATCATCACCATCGGGCGGGAGTTCGGCTCCGGGGGCATGGAGATCGGCCGCCGTCTGGCGGAGCGCCTGGGGATCACCTTCTACGACGGGCAGATCGACGAGCTGGCCGCCGAACAGAGCGGTCTCCCCCTGGAAAAGGTGCGGGAAATGTCCCGTCACCGGGAGAGGGCGGCGTTCTCCGATCTGCGCAGCGCGGTCTACGAAATGTCCAACGACGCACTCTCGCCGGAGGATCTGCTCTATGTGGCCCAGGCCAGCGCGATCCGGCAGATCGCCGCCGGCGGGGAGAGCTGCGTCATCCTGGGCCGCTGCGCGGACTATGTGCTGTATGACGATCCCAACTGCTTCCGGATCTTCGTCCATGCCCGGCCGGACATCCGCGTCAAGCGGACCATGGCCATGTTCGGTCTGAGTCAGGAGGAAGCCGTGCGGGAGATGGAGAATACCGACCGGGCCAGGGGCCAGTACTACAAGCGCTATACCGGGCGGGAATACGGCGCCCAGAAATACTATCATCTGGGGCTGGACAGCGGTCTTCTGGGCACGGAGGAAAGCGTGGAATCCATCATCGGCATCCTCCGCCGCTGGTGCGACGTCCGGGGCACCCATCCCCTGTATATGCGGTAAGGGACATAACAGATCGGGATGCTGTAAAATGCAGCATCCCGAATGAATTGCCCGCTCCGCGGGCATGAAATTCCGCTTTGCGGAGTGAAATGCGGCTAACTCCGCATGATATACCGCCCTATGGGCGGCATTGAGGTATCCCCTTCGGGGATGATTTGCATTGCGGGGGCGTTGCAAAACGCCCCCGGTTTTTCTTCAATTCAGGGGCAGCAGCAGGATGAACTCCGTGAGCCCGTTTTGGGAGGAGGCGGCGATGCTGCCTCCGTTCTTTTCCGCCAGACCCTTGGCGATGGCCAGGCCCAGGCCGTAACTCCCGGCCTTGTGGACCCGGGACTCGTCCACCCGGTAAAAGCGGTCGAACAGGTGGGGCAGCGCCTCCGGCGGGATCTCCTCTCCGGGATTGGCCACCCGCAGCTCCAGCTCCGGAGCCCCCTTCCGGCCGCCCCGGGCCGGGGCCTTCCTCAGGGAGACCCGGACCGTCCCCCCCTCCGCGGCATGCTTCACCGCGTTGTCGATGAGGATCGCCGCCAGCTGCTCCAGCTCCTTCCGGTTCCCCAGCATATCCAGGGCATCCGGCGTCTCCATCTCCAGCCCGACGCCCCGCTCGAAGGCCACGCTCTCAAAGGGCAGCGCTGCGGACATCACCGCCTCCGCCGCGTCGAACCGCTCCCTGGGCTGCGGTCCGCCGCTTTCCCGGGCCTCCTCCAGGTTGGAGAGCTGCAGCAGCTCGTTCACCAGCTCCGACATCCGCCCCGTCTGCTCCTTGATATAGTCCAGCCATTTGTTCCGGCCTACGGACTGCTCCAGGACCGAGGCGTTCGCGTCGATCACCGTCAGCGGCGTCTTCAGCTCATGGCTGGCGTCCGCCACGAAGCGCTTCTGCATCTGCATGTTCTCCTCCACCGGCCGGACGATGGCCCGGGCCAGGAGCCGGGCCAGCAGCGCGAACAGGCAGCAGGCGGCGGCGAAGGCCGCCAGGGAGAGCAGGACCGACTCCCGGATCTCCCTTCGCAGTGAGGCGGCGTTCAGCAGGATGACCCCCGTTCCCTCCTCCCGGGAAACGGTCCGATAGCTCCATCCCAAGGCGCGGCCCTTTCCATCGGGATCCGCCAGGGCGGCTTCGGCGACGGCGGCCAGGGTCTCCCCGTCCATCTGCTCCGTGCAGCCGATCCGGACGGTCACCGCTCCCTCCTCCGAAAGCAGCGCCGCCCCCAGCTCATCCTGGGAAACGGAACGGATCAGCTCGGACTTGTCCCTGCCGTCCCGCTCATTTCCCCGCCCGTGCTCCGGTCCGCCTTCCGGCTCCAGCAGCATCCGGCCGGAATCCAGGATCGATTCCGTCCTGGACGCCGTCTGCGCCAGCTTCAGAACGTTGATCGCCAGGAGGATCGCCAGCAGCACCCCCGCCGCGCTGAGGAGGATGCTCCAGAAGACCTTCCGCCGCAGACTGCCGATCATTCCTCCGCCTCCAGTTCATAGCCCACGCCCCGTACCGCGGTGATCCGGGCCCGGGTCTGCACGAATTTCATCTTCTTCCGCAGGAAGGAAACGTACACATCCACATTATTGTATTCCGCGTCCGCGTCGTAGCCCCAGACTCGCTGGGTGATCTGCTCCCGGGAAAGGACCCGGTCCGCGTTGCGCATCAGGTATTCCATGAGCTGGTATTCCTTGGCCCCCAGGCGGACGCTGCGGCTGCCGGACGCCGAGGACAGGGTATAGGTCTGGGTATCCAGATACAGGTCCCCGGCCTTCAGGCGGGGGTCGGCGGCGGTGCCCGCTCCCCGGCGGGTGACCATGCGGATGCGCGCCAGCAGCTCCGGCATGGCGAAGGGCTTGGTGAGATAGTCGTCCGCCCCCAGGTCCATGCCCCCCACCTTGTCCTCCAGAGTGCTGCGGGCGGTGAGCATGATCACGGGCACCTCAAAGCCCTGCTTCCGGATCCGGCGCAGGACCTCCAGCCCGTCGTACACAGGCAGCATGATGTCCAGCAGGACGAGATCATACAGGCCGGAGCAGATGAGCTGATAGCCCTCCTCCCCGTCCGCGGCGCCGTCGGCCAGATATCCTTCCCCCGTGAGGGTGCGGACCAGCGCCTCCCGCAGGCCTTCCTCGTCCTCCACGATCAGGATCTTCATTCCCTTCCCCCGCTTTCGGCCGTTCCCTGCCGGGAACGGTTTTCTGCTTTCATTATACCGCCGATCATTGAAATAGTGTTGAAGATTTTTTCATCCTTCTTCAATCCTCTCTCAATCTTTCCGGGCTACACTCGAGCCATCAAAGGAACGGAGGCGAAAGACATGGCGATCAGCGTGATGCAGCGCTTCGAACTGAAATACCTGCTGGACGGGAGCCAAACGGACCGGCTCCCGGAGCGGCTGGAGGGATATATGGAGGCCGACGCCTTCGGCCTCACCTCCATCGCGTCCCTCTATTATGATACCCCGGACGCCCGGCTCATCCGGGCCAGCCTGGAAAAGCCCATATTCAAGGAAAAGCTCCGCCTGCGCTCCTACGGTCTGGCAACGAAGGATTCTCCCGTGTATCTGGAGCTGAAGCGGAAATACGACGGCGTCGTCTACAAGCGCCGGGTCCAGACCACCGTTCCCCGGGCGGAGCGCTTCTTCGCGGGAGAGGAGGTCACGGGGGACGGACAGATCGGCCGGGAGCTCGCCTACTTCCGGGACCATTATCCCGGTCTGCGGCCCGCCTGCCTCATCGTCTACGACCGCACGGCCTACTTCCAGCCCGGCGGGGACCTGCGGCTCACCATCGACCGGCGACCCAGATACCGGACGGAGGACCTGGATCTCACCTCCTCCCTGGAGGGGATCCCCCTGCTGGAGGAAGGCCGGAGCATCCTGGAGATCAAGGTCCAGGGGGCCATGCCCCTCTGGCTCTCCGGGATCCTCAGCCGGGAGGGGATCTTCAAAAGCAGCTTCTCCAAATACGGGGAAGCCTGGAAGCGGGAGCTGGCAAAAAAGAACGAAACCACGATCGTGTTCCCGGCGCCGCATTGGCTCGGCGCCGCATGAGAAAGGAGAATGCAAGATGTTCGATTCCATCTATTCCGCCGCGGTGACCCCGGCCCAGTTCTTCCTGATGGCCGCCGCCGCCCTCGGTTCCGGTCTGCTCTACTCCTGGATCATGAGCTTCCGGGTGGGGTCCTCGAAGCGCTTTTTCACCGTGTGCGCTCTGATCCCCTTCGTAGTCGCCGCCGTGATCACCTTCGTGAACGGCAACATCGGCGCGGGAGTCGCCATCGGCGGGGCCTTCGGCCTGATCCGCTTCCGCTCCGCCCAGGGCAGCGCGGACGAGATCGCCGCCATCCTGGCAGCCATGGGCTCCGGCATCGCCTTCGGCATGGGTTACCTCGCCTACGGCGTCATCCTCCTGCTGGGCATGGCCCTCCTGTTCCTGGTCCTCAGCCGGGTCTCCCTCTTCGAGCACCGGGGCAGGGCTCAGGACAAGCTCCTGCGCATCACCGTCCCGGAGACCCTGGAGTACTCCGGCGCCTTCGATGAAGCCTTCGGGCGCTATCTGAGCAAGGCGGAGCCCAGCGGCGTGAAGACCACCGGCATGGGGAGCATGTTCCGCCTGTCCTACCGGATCCGGATGAAGGACCCGGCGGAGGAAAAGGCCTTTATCGACGAGCTGCGCATCCGAAACGGCAATCTGGAAATTTCCATCCTGCCTTACCCGGAGCAGACAAATCAGTTATAATTCTTTTGGAAAGAGAGGACGATCCAATGAAGAAGAAAATCCTTGCGGGAAGCCTGGCCGCTCTGATCCTGACGGCGGCCGTCCTGTTCACCGGCTGCGGGACCGTGGTCTCCAGCCATACCTCCTCCGCCGCGGCCCCGGCGGCCACGGCCCAGACCGGATCCGCCGTCACCCCGGCTGGGGTCACCGCCCCGGCGGCGACTCCCTCGGCGGTCTCCGCCGAAACGGAGGACCTGTTCACGGATCGGGATCTCAGCCAGACCCCGGATCTGAGCGAGGCCGCCGCCGTCACCGTGGCCGACGGGGATACGGTGACCCTCACCGAAGCCGGAGTCTACGTCCTGAGCGGCAGCGCCAGGGAGGCCCAGGTGGTGGTGGACGCCGGGGACGAGGACAAGGTCCAGCTGGTGCTGGACGGCCTGAGCATCGTGAACGCGGATAAGCCCTGCATCCTGGTGGAGAACGCGGACAAGGTCTTCCTCACCTCCGCCGAGGGCAGCGAGAATACCCTCGCTGTCAGCGGCAGTTTCAGCGGCGACGAGGACGCCGTGATCTACTCCCGGGACGATCTGGTGCTGAACGGCCTGGGCTCCGTGACCGTGCGCTCCGCCGCAGACGGCGTCCGCACCAACGACGATCTGAAGCTCACCGGGGGCGCCTGGAACGTCTCCGCCTCCGACACCGCCCTGAAGGCCCACGACAGCATCTGCGCCTATGACGGCGTATACGTCCTGGAGGCCGGGAGCGACGGGCTCCACGCGGAGGACAACGACGACGATACCGCCGGCAGCATCGTGATCGAGGGCGGCAGCTTCACCATCCGGGCCGGGGACGACGGCGTCCACGCAGCCACCTCCCTGACCGTGAACGGCGGGACCCTCACCGTCAGCGCCTCGGAGGGCATGGAGGCCACCCAGGTCATCATAAACGGCGGCGTGATCGGCATCAGCGCCTCGGACGACGGCATCAACGCCGGGCGGAAATCCAAGGCCCTGAGCGTGAAGATCGAGATCAGCGGCGGGGAGCTCACCATCGTCATGGGCGCGGGCGACACGGACGGCATCGACTCCAACGGCGATCTGATCATCACCGGCGGCACCATCGACGTCACCGGCCAGTCCCCCTTCGATTACGACGGCAGCTGCACCTATACCGGCGGCACCCTCATCGTCAACGGGCAGGAGACCGATCAGGTAACAAACCAGATGATGGGCGGCGGAATGATGGGCGGCCAGCCCGGGGGCTTCGGCGGCGAGCAAGGCGGCCAGCCCGGCGGCAAGCGGTGGTGATCCCCTGGCAGTCCCAGAACGCCGGGAGGCTCCTTGTGAAAGGAGCCTCCCGAAGATTGCACGGCGTAATTCTACGTTTCGTAGAAAAATAATTTGACAAATTATACGAATTGGGTGTTCAATGGAGCCCGGAGATCGATTATGATGATGGCAGTTCAGATGATCCGGCCGCAAAAAGCCGGGAAGGAGGACGCAGTCATGACGAATGCGATCGCTGTAAAGAATATGCCGGTGAAGGCGGCAAGGTCCGGAGGGACAGCATGGAGAATCAACTGGCTGAAAATATCCGTGAATATCGAAAAAGTATGGGACTTACTCAGGAACAGCTTGCCGAGAGACTCGGGATCACCCTGGGAACGGTTTCCAAGTGGGAGAGAGGCGGTTCTGAACCGGACCTCGGATATCTCATGGAACTGGCCGAACTATTTCGTGTCTCGGTGGATGCTCTGATCGGCTTTTCCATGCGCGGATCCAACGCCGACGAGGAGGCAGACCGGATCGAAGCCCTGGTGAACCGGGTCTCCTTTGAGGAGCTGCAGGCGGAATACGAAAAGGCGCTGAGAAAATTCCCCAACCATTTCCGGACCGTGCTGGGCGCCGCGTCCATCTGGAAACGCTTCGGCGTCCTGCACCAGGACGAGCCCGGTCTGCGGCGGGCGCTGGAGCTGTACCGGCACGCCGTGGAGCTGATCTCCCAGAACCGGGATCCGGAGATCAGCGAAGTGAGCCTGCGGAACGAGATCGCCGGGTGCTATGCCTCCCTGAAGGACTTCTGCAAGGCCGTGGAGGAATACAAAAAGAACAACCTGGGCGGGATCAACGATGCGAATATCGGTCTGGTACAGATCTGGGATGAACGGAAGCCCGAGGAAGGCATCCCGTTCATCGAAAGAGCGTTCCTGAACAATCTCAGCGAAAGCGCCACCATCATGTTCGGATACATCTTCTATTACCTGGTGACCGGGGATCCGGCCCGGGGCATCCGGGCGGCGGAGCAGGCCATCGGCCATCTGAACAGGGCGAAAGAAGACCCGGATCGGCGTTCTTTTGTGGACAAGCTCATCAGTCTGCTCTACCTGCTGCTGGCGGTCATCCGGGACAAGGCCGGGCAGCCGGAAAAAGCGGAAGAGGATCTGCTCCTTGCGGTGAGCATGGCCAGGGCCTTTGACGATGCGCCGGTCTACACGCTGGAAAACATGACGTTTACGGAACACTTGCCCCATAACGTCTATTTCTACGACGACGTGGGACCCACCGCCCTGGAGGGGCTGCGCAGCACCATGGCCCACGTGGGAGATCTGGCCTCCGAGGCTTTTCGCCGAAGATTCGAGCTGGCCCTGGGATAAGGGCCTTGCCCGGGAAAAAGGGCCGGGACCCGCGGGCTTTCCATCATTTTTACAGGGAGGCGGCAGAAATGCCGCCTCCCTGAATGTATCCCTTGCCCTTTAGGATCAGGCGAATATGGTTATCTGCCTCTGGCAATGTCAAAACGGTCAAGCACGCTGATCATGGCCGCCGGGAGCCTGTCCCTGCATTCCAACTCCATAGGCGCCGGTACACCGTAGAACGCTTCCGCGATGCTTCCGGCAATGCAGGTGAGCGTATCGCAGTCGCCGCCCAGGGAAACGGCCGTCCGGATCACGTCCTCAAAGTCCGACCCTTCCAGAAAGGCGGTCATGGCTTCCGGCACGGTCTCCTGGCAGCTTTCAACGTGGTGATACCCGGGCCGGATCTCATCACAGCTGCGGGAAAGATCATAGCCGAACTCCCGAACGATGCAGTCCCGGATCTCATTCTTGCTGCTCCCGGTCCTGGCCAGGAAGATCGCAGCGGCCGTCGCTTCCGCCCCTTTGATCCCTTCCGGATGATTGTGCGTGACCTCGGCGGTGAGCTGAGCGATCCTGCGGGTCTCCCTGAGGTCCTCATAGAGCCAGCCCGCTGCGGACACCCGCATGGCGGAACCGTTGCCGTAGCTGCCGTAAGGTTTGGGATCTTTTTTGCCGAGCCAGCGGATGAACTTTGCGCCGTATCCTGCGCCAGGATACTTCCTGCCCCATTTTCTCATGGAATCCACCAAAGCCTGCCGGAGTGCGTCGTCTCCCAGCCGGTATTTGTCCAGCAAGGCCTCGGCCACTGCGATGGTCATGACGGTATCGTCGGTGAACTGGGAAGCTGCGCAGAACAGAGGGAAGTCTTTGGTTTTGTTTCCTCTGTCAAACTCATAAGGCGCTCCGATCATGTCCCCCAGAATTGCTCCGTACATATTCGTTCCTCCGTTTCTCTTCCGGTTTTCCCCGTGATATGTCACCCCCGTCTGCTGTTCCCGGTGCGGTAATCGATCTCGATCCCGGGCTGGACGTTGAAGACGAACACGTTGAAGGACATCCCCTGTCCGTTATCCTCCACGGAAAACGCTTCCATCAGCACGCCGTACGCCACCAGATCCTTTCCCCGGAAGCAGGGGGTCACCCGGTAAAGCACATGGTTTCTGGTATTGAGGATGTAGTTTGCGGTCTCCAGCTCGAAGGGAAGCATGCCGGCGGTGTTCATATACCGGGTCCCGGTGATCAGATTCCGTTCGTTGCCGTTCTCCCCCGTCAGCATATAGGCGATCAGGTGACAGCGGTTATACAGATACTTTTCCTCGATCAGATCGTCATACCGGACCGTGTGCCATCCCGAGGGCCGGATCATATCGATGGGGCCCCGCTCCTCATCCGGCATGGTCTCCCGGCCAAGGCAGGCCATTGCGGGACCGCACCGGCCCAGGCTGTCCAGGGGGCTGTACTCTTCATAGGTCTCCGTGGTGAGGTCCGACTCCAGGAAAAAGGGAACGTTCCCGTTGATCTCCGCGTAGATCGACCCGGTATACTCCGGGATGGTGAAGTCTCCCGCAGCGGACGGACCGGTTCCCAGGACGGGCGTCCGGCCCCGGATCGCGCTGATGACTTCGGGAAGCGCCAGGATCGCAAGGATCATGAACACGGCGGCAGCGATCACCCATCTCTGCTGCCGCTTTTTGTTCCTGCCGCCCCGCGCTGTTTTCCCGGTTTTCGTGGTTTTGATGGCCGGTCTCCTCCTTTTCGTCAACGGGGACATGCCGCATGGATTCTTCTTTGAGGGTTTTCCGGATCGTTCCGATCGATCTCCGTTCCCCGGCGCGCTGCGATTTCAGCCGCCGTATTCCGCCAGCACCTGCTTCAGGAGCAGGGGATCGTCGGTCATGATGGCGTCAACGCCCCGTTCGATGAGGAAGCGCATCTCATCTGCATCGTTGATCGTCCAGTACTGCACCGCGATGTTTCTCCTGTGCGCCTGACGGATATACGTGTCCCGGGTCAGATCCAGCCGGAAGCCCTTGAGGCTGTATCCCACGGGGATCTGCAGGCAGGTGAAATCCGCGCCGGACAGGAGATTCACATGCAGGAGCTGGGTGAGGATGAACTTCGCCGCGCCGGAGGTGGAAGCGCCGCGCATGAGGGTGGGGTGTTCGTTTTTCAGGTACTTCTCGATCTCCGGGTGGAAGGTGCCGACGACAAAATTGGATTTGTAAGCGGGAAAGCGCTCAGTCAGGGTCCTGTCGATGAGATCCGCCGCGGCGAAGCCGGTCTCTCCCCCGTTCTTGATCTCCACGATGAAAAGGAGATCCGGGTCCGATTGGCAGAACTCCTCCAGCAGCTCGTGGAACTCCAGGATCTTGAGGCCCAGCGCCGTCTGCTCCTCCTCCGAAAGATCCCGATAGATGTACTCCCCGCTCCCGGGATCCCGGAAGTTATAGCCCATATTGTAGGTCCGCAGCTCCTCCAGCGTGTGCTCGGCGATGGTCACCGGTTCCGCCCCCTCCGGGCAGGCCATGCGGTTGATGCTGCCGTCGTGACTGAAAACCAGCCGTCCGTCCCGGGTCATCCACAGGTCGGATTCGCAGATCTGGATATGGTATTCATGGACGGCGGCGCGGAAAGCCATCAGCGTGTTTTCCGGGTTGCTCACGCCGCCGCCCCGGTGAGCGGCGATCATGGGCAGGGCCCCCGCTTCCTTGACGAAGGGGTTCCGGTCCATTACCTTTTTCGGCGGAATCACGTTGATCACCCCGAGGAAGAGGACGACCGCGGCGATAATCCCGCACAGCGCCTTCCAGCCGGTCCGCTTCTTCCGCCCCGCGGCTTCGATTCCCTTCGTTTTTCCCATACCCATCTCCTGTTTCCGCATCAGTCGATCTTTGATTTACCGTATTGTAGCAGAGAAGCGGCGGTTTGACAACCGGGCCCGGGAAACCGGCGGAGCGCGCTTTCCGATGTTTTCGGGGAGGTGGCTGAAACGCCATCTCCCCCGCTGTGAAACCCGGGACAGGAAAACACAAATCGATCCAAAACCCTTGACGTGAGATATATCGTGATATATGATTATGTCAGGAGGTGGTCCGTATGGAAAACATCATGCACACCACGCGGCCGTTCATGAGCGGTCGGAGCCAGGCGGTCAGGATACCGAAAGAGTACCGGTTTGAGGATACGGAGCTGATCATCAACCGTGTAGGCAGTTCTCTTGTGATCACGCCGAAGAATGCGATCCAGGAGACGTTTTATTCGGGCCTGAATATGTTTACCAAGGATTTCATGGCAGAAGGGCGGCCGGAGGAAGTGCCGAATGAGAGGATCGAGCTGTGATGTTCATGCTGGACACGAATATCCTGATCTTCTCCATTCGGCACCCGGATTCCGCCTGTGCCAAACGATTGGCCGATCATGTGGGGCGGGACGTGTGCATCTCGGTCGTCACCTACGCGGAGCTGGTCTACGGGGTGGAAAACAGCAGTGATCCCGCCCGGAATGCCGAGGCACTGAACCACTTTCTGGCCGGGATCAGTATTCTGGACTTTGATATGGATGCCGGGACACAATATGGGAAGATCCTGGCGGAGCTGAAAAAGAAGCATCTGGACAAACAGAATCAGGACAGAGACAAGATGATTGCCGCCCACGCCCGTTCTCTGGGTTTTACCCTGGTTACGGACAACATAAAGGATTTTTCCGGTATTGCCGGCCTGTCTCTGGACAACTGGCGCGAACCGGGGGATTTGGGGATACGATGACCGGAGGCGGGAGGCAATGAAAACCGGCCCCTATTGACTTCTTTGACCTCAGTGATTTTGGGAGGAGAAAATGGACGAATGCACTTGGTGCCGATTGGCTGAAGAAGACAAAAGGTATCTGTTATCCGAAAGCAAATTCTGGTTCGTTTTCCTTGCTGATGAACAAGATTATATTGGCCGCTGTATTCTGGTATTAAAACGGCATTGCGACTCTCTGGCGGAACTTACAGATACCGAGGGGAAGGATCTGCTGAGGTTGATTAAAAGTCTGGAATCATGTTTAAAAACTGTCTTTGGAGCAAATCTTTGTAATTGGAGCTGCCTGATGAACAGCTTTTTTAAGGAGCAGGCACCATGCCCGCATCTGCACATACACGTCAGACCGAGATACAAAAATCCGGTTGTGGTCAATGGAAACACATATTGTGATACCGCCTTTGGACATCACTATTCCACAAAAGCAAATGGACAAATCAGCATTGAAGATATGAACACGATCTATAGAAAAATGAAAACCTTTCTTTTGTAGGAGGGGAGTTCAACGGGAACAGTTCTTCTTGCCTCTATTACGGGGAGGCGGCATTTCAGCCGCCTCCCCGTAACCGTCATGATCACGCTCCCCCGAACAGTACCAGCACCAGACCATACACCACGCTGGCGGAGAGCCCGTAGACCAGCACGGGGCCCGCGATGACGAACATTTTTGCCGCCATGCCCGCCACGAAGCCCTCGCTTTTGAACTCCAGGGCCGGGGAGGCGATGGAGTTGGCGAAACCCGTGATGGGCACCAGGGTCCCGGCGCCGCAGAATTTCGCCAGCCGGTCGTACACCCCCAGTCCCGTGAGCAGGACGCCCAGGAAGATCAGGGTGACGGAGGTCGCTCCCGCGGCGTTCTCCTCCTCCAGCCCCGCCAGGCTCCAGAGGGCCAGGATCCCCTGGCCCAGGGCGCAGATGAGACCGCCGCTGAGAAACGCCCGGAACATATCCCGCCCCAGGGGGGAGGGCGGGCAGCGCAGGGCCACGTATTTCCGATACTCCTGATTTGTCATATTGACCATAAAGAAACACCTCATCCGCAGTATTTGCGGATGAGGCGATTTTTATCAGCGGCGCCGGTCTCCGGGACCGGCCGCGGGAGTCGCCCGGCGGGAAACGGGAGAGGCAGCCTCTTCCCCGCCGGGTTTTCGGCGGATCAGTAGATCCACTCGCCGCCCTCTTCCCGTTCGGCGGCTTCCAGCATGCGCACGGCCATGCCCAGCATATCCCCCGCGGGGGCCAGGGCATGGAGTTCCTCGATCAGCTCCCGGTCGTAGTTCTCCCCGGCCCGGGTGCTGCGGTCAAAGATCATGGTGGCCTTTTTGCCGTCCTCGTAGGCCGGCCATGCGGCCATATCCCCATGGTTGGGATCCCCGGTGCGGGCAAAGGCGGCCACGGCTCCGGCCACCTCCCCCTCCAGCCGGTCGGACACCCCGGCGATATTGCAGCAGGGCACCCGGGCGGCATTGTGGAACACGAAGGGGATATCGGCGCAGTGCCAGGCGGGACGGGGCCCGTCCACATCGAAATCCAGGGCGAACACGTACAGATACGCGGGGGCGGAGGACACCCGGGCCTTCTCCTCGATATACCGGGTGGTGGCGCGGCGGGCCCCCACGTCCAGCTTCGACAGCAGCAGGATATCCTTGCCGGGATAGGCGGCCTCGAACCGCTTCACCAGCTCCTCCGTCTGATCCCCGTAGGTCTTCTCCAGGATCCGCAGGCCGGAGTCCCGGTCCGCCGCAGCCGCTCCGGGACCGAAGCCGGTGAATTCCGCGATGACGGTGCCCGCGATGGTGGGCACGGTTTTGGCATAGTCGGTAAAGCCCACCTTCATGGGATCCCCCAGGTACCAGTCGTTGGCCACGGGGCCCCAGTTGATCAGCTTTTTCTCCTCCCGGAGCTTCTTCAGGGCCACCTTGTTGAAGGCCCGCATGAGCACGTCGTAGGGCACCTTTTCCAGCTTCTCCGGCTCGTCGGGGCGGATATCCAGCGTCTTCATCATCTCCAGGACGTACTCCCGGTGGTCCACCGGCTGCGCTTCCCCGCCCTCGAAGATGCCGCTCATGAGGATGGCCTTATGGAAGAGTCCCGCCGCCGCGGGGGTCTGGAGCAGGGTGGAGATCTTTCCGCCGCCGCCGGATTGGCCGATGAGGGTGACGTTTTCCGGATCCCCGCCGAAGGCGGATATGTTCCGCTTCACCCAGCGCAGGGCCTCCACGATATCCGCCATGCCCGCGTTCACGGAGTTTTTGTACTTCTCCCCGAAGGAGGACATATCCAGGAAGCCCAGGATATTCAGCCGATGGTTCAGGGTGACCACCACCGCGTCGGCGAATTCCGCCAGGGCGTCCCCCTCATAGGCCACCTGCTCGATGGAGGAGCCGCTGGAATAGCCGCCGCCGTGGAGCCAGACGATCACGGGCTTCTTTGCCCCCTTCTCCAGGGAGGGGGTCCAGATATTCAGATACTGGCAATGCTCATTGGAGGGCCAGAAGCGGTGGGGGATCAGCAGTTCTCCGGTGGGCATGGGCTCGTTGGCCACGGGGCAGATATACCCGTAGTTGGTGGCCTCCTTGATCCCCTCCCAGGGCTCCGCAGGCCGGGGGGCCTGGAAGCGCTTCGCGTCGGCGTACTTGACGCCCTGGAAAATATACAGACCGTCCAGGAAAAAGCCCCGGAGCAGGCCGTCCGCCGTTTTGGCCACGGTGTCGGACGAGCATCGGAAATTTCGCGCCATATCGTTACCTCCTCAGTCAGATTCAATTCGTCGTACCAGTTATTCCTTCACCTGCTTCATGCTCAGGGAGATGCGCTTCTTCTTTTCGTCCACCCCCAGGACCAGGACCTTCACCGTATCCCCCACGCTCACCACCTCGCTGGGATGGCGCACGAAGCGGTCGCACAGCTCGGAGATATGCACCAGGCCGTCCTGGTGGACGCCGATATCCACAAAGGCCCCGAAATCGATCACGTTCCGCACGGTGCCGGTGAGCACCATGCCGGGCTGCAGATCCTTCAGCTCCAGGATATCCGTACGGAAAATGGGTTTGGGCAGCTCCTCCCGGGGGTCCCGGCCGGGCTTCATCAGCTCCTTCACGATGTCCCGCAGGGTGGGAAGGCCCACACCGCAGTCCTCCGCCGTCCGGCCCTCGCCCCGCTCCTTCAGCCGCCGGGGCAGGTCCCCGATGAGACCGGCCTTCACCTCTCCCAGGGTGTAGCCGCAGAGCTCCAGCAGCCGCTCCGCCGCGGCGTAGCTCTCGGGATGGACGCCAGTGTTGTCCAGCACCAGGCGGCTCTCCGGCACCCGGAGGAAGCCCGCGCACTGCTCGTAGGCCTTGGGGCCCAGCTTCGGCACCTTCAGCAGCTGCTTCCGGGAGGTGAAGGCGCCGTTTTCCTCCCGCCAGGCCACGATGTTCTTCGCCGTGGCCGCCGTGAGGCCGCTGACCCGGCGCAGGAGGGAGGGAGACGCGGTGTTCAGATCCGCGCCCACGGCGTTCACGCAGTCCTCCACCACCGCGTCCAGGCTCTCCTCCAGTCGCTTCTGGGGCATATCGTGCTGGTACTGCCCCACCCCGATTGCCTTGGGCTCGATCTTCACCAGCTCCGCCAGGGGATCCTGGAGGCGGCGGGCGATGGACACGGCGGAGCGGAGGTTCACGTCATACTGGGGAAATTCCTCCGCCGCCAGCTTGCTGGCGCTGTATACGCTGGCCCCGGCCTCGCTCACCACCATGTAGCTCACCCCGGGGCAGCGGCGGAGGAGATCCACCGTCATCTGCTCCGTTTCCCGGGAGGCGGTGCCGTTGCCGATGGCGATATGCTCCACCCCGTGCCGGGCGATCAGGGCGGCCAGGGTATCGATGCAGGCGGCCCGCTGCTTTTCCCCGTGGGTGGGGTAGACCACGGCGGTATCCAGCACCTTGCCGGTGGGATCCACTACCGCCACCTTGCAGCCCATGCGGTAGCCCGGGTCCAGGCCCATGGTCACCTTCCCCTTCACCGGGGGCGCCATGAGCAGGGGTTTCAGATTCAGGGCGAAGTTATGGATCGCCCCCTCCGCGGCGGACTCCGTCAGGGCCGCCCGGGTCTCCGTCTCCATGCCGGGCTGGAGCAGGCGGTCGTATCCGTCCGCGATGGCGGACCGGAGGAAGGCCTCGTTCCGGGCGCCGGGCTTCACCATGCCCCGGGAGATCTCCTCCAGGGCCAGATCCCGGTCCAGGGCCAGGGACACCTTCAGGAAGCCCTCCTTCTCCCCCCGGTTCATGGCCAGGATCTGATGCCCCTGCAGCCGGGAAACGGGCTGGGAAAAGTCGTAGTACAGCCGATAGACGCTGTCCTCCTCCTTCGCGGCGGCGGAGCGCAGGCTCCCCCGCTTCCGGATGGTCTCCCGCAGCTTCTTCCGGTTCTCCGGGGAATCGCTCACCTGCTCCGCCAGGATATCCGAAGCTCCGGCCAGGGCGTCCTCCACCGTGGGGACCCCCTTCTCTGCGTCCACATAGGTCTCCGCCAGGGCGGCGGGGTCCTTCTGGGGCTGGAGCAGGATCGCCATGGTCAGGGGCTCCAGCCCCTTCTCCTTGGCAATGGAAGCCCGGGTGCGCCGCTTGGGCCGGTAGGGCCGGTACAGGTCCTCCAGGGCGGCCAGGGTATCCGCCCGGCGGATCTCCGCCTCCAGCTCCGGGGTGAGCTTCTCCTGCTCCCCGATGAGGCGGAGGATCTCTTCCCGCCGCTGCTCCAGGCTGCGGAGATACCGCAGCCGCTCCTCCAGGGTCCGCAGGGCTTCGTCGTCCATGGCCCCGTGGGCCTCCTTGCGGTACCGGGCGATGAAGGGGATGGTGTTCCCCTCGTCCAGCAGGTCGATGACGTTCTGCACCGACCGGGCGGGTTTGTTCAGTTCCTGGGCGATGCGTTCTGTGATCCGGTCCATGGTCTCCTCCGATACGGATCTCCGGTCACAGCAGACCGTAGATCACCGACCGCAGGCGGTCGTTGTAGTACTTGGCGTCCGGCAGCATATCCTGGATCATGAAGGAGGCGGAGAGCTGATCCACCGGATCGGCCATCATCCAGGCCCCCGCGGCTCCCTCCCAGCCGAACTCTCCCGCGGAGCCGTTGGTGAGCCCGGAAACGGGGTCCATCAGGGTGCGGACGCCGTAGCCGTAGCCATAGCCCTTCATCTCCGGGGAATTGCGGAATTCCTTCAGCATATCCGCCGTCAGCAGGTTCTGGCGCATCATCTCCAGGGTCTTCCGGCCGATGATCTTCTCCCCCTTCCAGGTGCCGCCGCAGGCCAGCATCCCGGAGAAGGTCTGGATATCCCGCACGGTGGAGATGAGGCCCGCGTCCGGGGCTTCGTACGCGCCTTCCTCCCGGTACATGCTGTCCAGGGGGTCTCCCAGAAGGGATTCGCATTTTACCACGGATCCGTCCCGCTTATGCATGACGCACTCCGCCATGCGCTCCCGCCAGCCGGGACGGAAGCGGAAGCCCGTATCCTTCATCCCCAGGGGGGCGAAGACCTTTTCCTCCATGAAGCGGCCCAGGGACAGGCCGCTGGTCACCTCCACCACGGCCCCCATGATGCTGATGCCGTAGCCGTACTGCCAGCGGGAACCGGGCTCGAAGAGCATGGGGACCTTCGCCAGGGCCCGGATCTCCTCCCCCAGGCTGTACCCAGCCTGGAACTTGCTGCCTCCCAGCTGTTCATGGATATCCCGCAGGCCCGTTTCGGTGGGGCTTCCGTCATGGGCGTAGAAGCCCACGTTCATGTTGAACAGATGCCGCATGAGCATGGGGGTCCTGGAGTCCTCCACCGTCCAGGTGCCGTCCGGCTGCTTCACGCTGAGCTTCAGCTCCTTGTACTCCGGCAGATAGGCGGAAACGGGATCGTCCATCAGGAACGCCCCCCGCTCGAACTCCATCATGCCGCACAGGGCGGAGACGGCCTTGGTGATGGAATGGATGCGGAACAGGGTATCGGGCCCCATGGGCGTCTTCCCGGCCATATCCCGGGAGCCCAGATAGTTCTCGTACAGGATTTCCTCACCCCGGCAGACGGAGAGGCCGGCCCCGGGCAGGTTCTTCTTTTCCACAAAGGACCGGAGCAGCCGGTCCAGGTCTTTTGCTGTAGACATACCCTACTCCTTTTACAGATGGCCTCCGGCAGAGCCGGAGGCCATGATGATCGATTCGGGAAAATCAGTCTTCCTTCTTCTCCTCGGGCTTGCCCTCGGGGCGGCGCATCTGGGAGAAGCACTTGCCGCAGATGTTGCACCGCTTCTTGGGATTGTAGCGGCAGAAGCGGACGTTATCGCCCATGTAGTTGTAGGTGTGCTCCCGGGCGAAGGGCATCTTTGCCTTCTGCTCGTCCGTCAGCTGGATGCGGCTGCGGGTGATGGTGCCCCAGGTGCCGTCCATAAAGGCGGCCTGGAACAGGAGAGGCTTCTTCACGTTGCGGAACTTGATGGGGCAGTGCCACACGTTGGCGGGCAGGCGGACCACGGTGGGCTTGGTGATGATCTTGGATTCCATATGGTCCGGATCGTCGCCGATGGTCATCTCCACCTCCGCGTCAAAGTCGAAGATATCCATGGGATTCGCGCCCATGAAGAAGATGTACTCCTCGGCGCCCTGGTGGAAATGGCAGTCTTCCATGTCGTTGGGGCCGGTGAAGATCTGGTAGCCGCAGTGCCAGGTGGCGCCTTCCATGTAGGTCTCGCCCCGGAAATAGAACTGGGGAGAGGGGCACCAGGGGCCCCACTGGGTCTTTTCCTTGGGGCAGGCCAGCACGTTTTTGGCCACTTCGTCGCTGAGGGCGGGCTTGGGGGCCTTCAGCACGGTGGCGTCGGAGTAGGGCCTTGACTTGTAGCCCTCGGTCACCACGCACTCGGCGGAATCCGGAGCCTTCTCCGGATCGTAGGCGCCGGTGTCGGAGTAGAGCTTCACCCCGTCCTCGTTCACCACGGTCCAGGGCACGAAATCGTAGGGTCTGGGGGGGATCTTGTCCCGATGGGAGAAGCAGTAGCCGCAGTAGGTGCACTTCTTGGAGGGATCCAGCACGCAGCTGCGGATGTTCTCATCCCCCATGTACAGGTACTGCTTTTCGCCGGTGTCCTTCCGCTGGACGTATTTCACCAGGCCGCAGCGGCCGGACTGCATCACAGCCTGGAAGAGAACGGGCTTGTCGATGCGGACGAAATCCAGGGGGCTGTGCCACCAGCCCTTGGGCAGATGGATGATGGTGGGCTCGGTGATGACCACCTTCTCCATGGTGTCGTAGGTGGGACCCATGTAGAAATGGACCTCCGCGTCCCAGGCGGAGAACACGTCCGGCAGCTGGGCGCCCAGGAAGACCAGATACTCGTCCTCCCGGTGGAAATGGGGCTCCGTCTCCAGCCGGACGGGCTTCAGAAAGACCTGGAAGCCCAGGTTGATGCCTGCGCCGGGCATGTCGGTGTCGCCCCGGAAATAGGCCTGGGGAGACAGGATCCAGTCGCCCCAATGGGTCTCCTGGGGGACGAATTCATAGAACAGTTTTTCGAATTTTTCCTGCATGTTGCCGCTCCTTCCTGTATGTTCACATGTTGATTGTCGGATTGCTTTCCCGGAAGGGGCGTAAAGCCCCTTCCCCAAAATGGTGATTCCAGCGCGAAACGGAGTTTATCCCGCCAGATAGGCTTCGTACGCCTCCTGATACACCGCCAGGACCTCGTCCACGCCGATGCCGTGCAGACCCGCGAGATAGGAATCCCACTCGCTCAGGGGCTTGGAGTTATCCAGGAACGCCAGGTAGTTTTCCTGAAGATAGGTCTGGACGTCGGAGCCGTACTGGGCCAGGGTATCATTCTGCTCATCGGTATAGGTCAGGCCGCTGGGGTAGACGTAGTCGTCGTCATGGGGAGTGGAGCCCCAGTACACCACGTAGTCATGGGCGCCCTCGTTGCCGGGCACGTTCCACTGGGAATCCACGTAGAGGCCGGGCTCCGAGAGGCTGTTCAGGGCGTAGATGCACATGACCATGGACCAGTGGACCTCATGATGGACGATGAAATCGGTGATGTAGATATTCCCCTCCTCGTCATAATCCCAGCTCAGGCCCTGGACGCCGTAGCCATAGAAGAAGGCGCCCTCGTCGCTGTACCGCCAGTCCAGCCAGGTGCAGGCCAGAGGGATATTCTCGCAGTCGGCGGAGATGGAGGCGTTGCCGATATGCACCCGGCCCACCTTATAGCCCAGATGCAGGGTCTGGCCCTCCTCCAGCAGGGGCTTGGTGAGGGGCACCCAACCCACGGTCTCCCCTTCGGGGATGACGGCGTTATGCTGGCTGATGGCGGTGGGCCAGCTGTTCACCACGTAGCCCATGGAGCCGTCGTCGATCAGGGGATCGTAGTCCACGGTGCTGGTGAAGGAGGCCCAGTTCTTGCTGATGAGCCCCTCGTTGTACCACTGGTTCATCCGGGTCATCAGGGCCAGGTCGTTTTCCCCCATGTTGCTGAGGTACACCTTGCCGTCCTTCACATACTGGGTATTGATGCCGGAGCAGCGGAAATAGGTGTCATAGCCCACGAATTCGGTGCCGGGGTCCAGGGTGGACAGGAGGATCATGGGATCGGAGGCTCCCTCCTGGCTCATGAAGAAATAGAGCATATCATGGATATCGTCGAAGGTGCGGATATCCTCATAGGTCTTGCCCATATGGGCCAGCCAGTCTCCCCGGGCGAAGGCGCCGGCGGTGAGCTCCAGGGCGTCCCGCAGCTCGTACACCGCCAGGACCAGATCCTTTTCCGTAAAGACCCGGCGGAGGGTATCCAGATCCTTGGGGTCCTTGGTGGCCTCGTACATATAGTTGGGCATGTACTCCCGGTAATCGTAGATGTTCGCGAAGTACCCGTCCTCCACCACCGCGTTCCGGAACGCGCCGGTGTAGTAGGCGTTGGCGCCGCACATGATATCCAGCAGGGAGTCGGAAGCCAGGAGCACGGCGAAGTTGGTCTGCCGGGCGGAAAGGGCCAGGGCTTCATACTCCACATGTACGCCGGTAAGCCGCTCCGCCTCCCGGGGGAATTCCATCTCCCCGTAGCCGCCCTCGCCCAGAACTTCAGGCGTCCAGCAGGCGGTCCACATGGTGATGACTTCATCCGTGGTGCTCAGGGGCAGCTCATAGGTGTATTTCTCCGTGGCAATGCCGTCCGCATCCGCCTGGAACTTGCCCGCGGCGAAATGATAGGGGGATTCGGGGGTGGGTTCAGGCGTGGGCTCGGGAGTAGGTTCCGCGGTCTGCGTCGGCGCTTCGGTGGGCGCCGCGGTCTGCACAGGGGCCTGGGTAGCGGGAGCTTGGGTGGCTTCCGCTACTGCAGAGGGAGACGCTGCCGGGGGCGTGCTGGGTCCGCAGCCCGCGAACAGGGCCAGGATCAGCAGAGCCGACAGGGTGAATGCTGCCATGCGTTTCATATCTGTTCTCCTTTCTATTTTTCTTATTCTATGCTCTTCTTTCCCGGATACGGCCTCCGCGCTTTAGGTACTTTGCACGAAAACCGTCTCGTTTCTTCCTCCAATTATAGCACAGTTCTCCGGGGAGTCAACCGTTTGCCGATCGGCCGGACCCGGGATTCCTTCCGCTGCTTTCGTCCCCAAACTGGCACAGATTTCCCGAACTGTCATTAGTGTTTTTGTCCGGACCATGATAGTATATTGGATGGATCAATTGGAAATGTTATGCCTGAAACCAAAGGAAAGGAGGAATGAGATGAAGTACGAATACGCGAAGATCTCTCCCGAGGAACTGTCGGAGCTGAACAAGCTCCAGGAGAAGCTCTCCGGCGCGGACAAGCAGGTCGTCCTGCTGGCGGTGGAGAAAAAGTTTGAGATCGCTCAGTTGAGCGCTGAGGATCTGGCGAAGATCAACGCTCTGGAGAAGGAGCTTTCCGGAAACGGCCGCGAGGTCGTCCTGGTCGCCCTCTCCCGATAACGGCCGTGCATCTGTAAGAGGAACGGTTTAACGTACAGCCTCCCGGATTGGATCACCGGGAGGCCGTTTTTTTATTCGACCTGAAGCGACCGCTTCAGGTCGATAAGGATTACATCGCCGCTGCGCGCCTTGGCCGGACACGTCGGCACTGGCGGCGATAGCAGTATTTTCGGGCAGAAATGAATTCCGCCCGAAAATGATCCAACCTGATTCCCGCCTGCGGGCGGGAACTCTGCTGAGCGCGATATTCAACCGCGTCTGACAGCTCACCACCTAGAATAATAGAATGTCATCCTGCAATCGGCGCGATCAATCAGAACGCAGCCCTCTTCTCCATGGTTGGAAAAGCCTTTTCCGAACAATTGGAATCGGATGAGATCCGGATCCCCGGCGCTCTGACGGTGCAGCTCATGCCAGGCCTCGTCGGACCCGCTCCATTCCGCGGCGGCCTGAAGCTGTCCGATCCTTTCGATGAGCCTATCCTCCGTCGTGCGGTAGGACAGCCGGAAGACTTCCCCGCCCTGCAGAAACTGCGGCCGGTAACAGAAGTCCGCCTCCTGTGCATCCTCCGGAACGTGCGGGGGGAAACATGCACTTACCGATTCATTGCCGTCGATCCTGTCATACGCGCGTTCATAGAACTTTGTATCCGTGGTAACGGTCGTCGCGGCACGAAGGGAAAGGAAGAACACATAGCCAAGGGACAGCAGCAGGAACAGAACGGACAAAACCGCGGTCAGCACCTCCGTCACCCGGGAGGAGAGGATCCCTCCCCGGGCGAAAAAACCAATGGCGCAGAGTACGGCAGCAGGCAGCAGGAGAAGCAGGGTCTGGCCCCAAAGCGGCTGCACCGCAGTCGACATGAGGATCGCAGCCAGCAGGAAGCAGACAAAGGCAAGGCCGCTCATGACGAACGGCAGCACGGCGTGGTTGTTCTTCATCCCTTGCTCTTCCCTCCTTTGCACAGCCGGACCCTATTCCGCCGAAGCAGAAAAAAACCGGATCGGGCGGATGCCCGGCCCGGTGGGTCATTCTACTCATCCTCCCGCTCCACGGTGACGTTGTTGAGACCGTTCTTTTCGAATTCGTCCATGTATTCCTGCATCCGCTGGGTGAGCTCGCTGTTCCCGCCGCTCTCCCCCGGTCCCATGGCCAGGTCCCGCCGGGCCAGCTCCTCCGCCAGGATATCGAAAAAGATCCCGTCCTCATAGTCCAGGATGGCCTCCTGGATGCCCCCTTCCTCGAAGCCCGCGGAGGGGACCACCTCCCCATCCACCATCTCGAACAGGGAGTACATGCCGGTCTTGAGACAGTAGGAGAAGCACTTGGATTCCACATCGTCATAGGCCTGGATGCGGTTTTCCCCCCGCATGGAGTTCATTACCCAGTTGCCCACATAGACCAGGTCCAGCAGACGCCGGAATTCCTTATCCGTCAGTTCAAGGGTCATCGGAAGCCACCACCTTTGCGCCGTAGTGAAGGCATTATACCCTTCCCGGGGGAAAATTTCCACCGTTTCCCGTCAAATCCCGCAGAAAAAATCCCCGTCCGGTCCTTCCTGCGGATTGGGGCTGTTCCGGCGGCCAAAAGTATGCTATACTGATTCAGTTGAATTTCGGGAGGTGAGCGGGTTGGCCGGACTGGGGGAGCTGTTTCTGTCCTTCAGCAAAATAGGCGTCATGACCTTCGGCGGAGGTTACGCCATGCTGCCCATGCTCCAGCGGGAGATCGTGGAGCACAAGGGCTGGGCCACCGAGGAGGAGCTGGCGGACTACTTTGCCGTGGGCCAGTGCACCCCCGGCGTCATCGCCGTGAACACCGCCACCTTCGTGGGCTGCAAGAACCGGGGCTGGCTGGGGGGCCTTATGGCCACCCTGGGGGTGGTCTTCCCCTCCCTGGTGATCATCGTCTGCCTGGCGGGACTCATCAGCGCCTTTGCCGACAACGTCTATGTGCAGAAGGCCTTCGCCGGGATCAAGGTGTGCGTCTGCATCCTGATCTTCAACGCGGTGCTGAAGCTGTGGAAAAAGGCCGTGACCGGTCCCCTCACCCTGGTCATCTATCTGGCCGTCCTGGCCCTGACCCTGTTCACCTCCGTGACGCCGCCGGTGTTCGTTCTGATCGCCGCCGCCCTGGGGATCGCCCTGGAACTGATGCGGCGCAGGAAGGGAGGCGGGACGGAATGAGCCTGTATCTTCTCCTTTTCTGGGAATTCTTCAAAACCGGTCTCCTGGCGGTGGGGGGCGGTCTTGCCACCCTCCCCTTCCTTTCCGATATGGCGGAACGCACCGGCCTGTTCACCCAGGCCCAACTGGCGGATATGGTGGCGGTGGCGGAGTCCACCCCCGGCCCCATCGGAGTCAATACCGCCACCTACGTGGGCTTCACCGCAGGGGGTGTTCCCGGCGCCGTCGTCGCCACCCTGGGACTCATCACTCCCTCCTACCTGATCATCCTGCTCATCGCCACATTTCTGAAGCGGGTGCAGGATAATCCTTTTGTGGATTCCGTTTTCCGCTGCCTCCGTCCCGCCTCCACCGCCCTCATCACCGCCGCGGGCCTCACCATCGCCCGGGGAGTCTTCCTCCGGCCGGGAGCCGGGAGCCTTTGGGCCGCGGTGGACTGGAAGGGCGTCGTTTTGGCGGCGGTGCTGCTGGCGTGCACCCAGTTCATCCCCAAGCTGAAGAAGCTGCATCCCCTGGTGTGGATCCTCTGCTCCGCCCTGGTGGGCATCCTCCTGTTCTGAGAAATCATCGAGAAAGGTTCTGCGGATATGGACCAGCTGCCAAAACCCGGCCGTCGGGCCGTCGTTTTCGATATGGAATGGAACCAGCCTCTTCCCTGGAAGGAATATCCCCATGTGCCCAAGGCCCTGATGCCCGGGGAGATCATCCAGATCGGCGCCGTGATGCTGGACCCGGAGGGAAAGCCCATGGGGGAGTTCAGCGCCTCCGTGAAGCCCCGGTACTTCCGGCAGGTGCACTGGAAGGTGAAAAAGCTCACCCACCTCAGCGAATCGGATATGCTGGGGGGCGACCCCTTCCCCGAGGCGGCGGAGCGCTTCGGCGCCTGGTGCTGCCAGGGGGGCGGGGATTTCGACCTGTTTGCCTGGGGCGGCGAGGACGAGCGGGTCCTGTGCGCCAATCTGGAGGCCTGGGGACTGGACCCCGCCTGGGTCCCGGAGCAGATATACGACCTGCGTCTCATCTACGACAGCTTTCTGGGCCGCACCGAGACCAGCACCTCCCTGACGGACGCAGCGGAGGCCCTGGGCATCGCCCTGGATCTGGAACAGCACGACTCCCTGAACGACGCCCGCTATGCCGCCGCCATCTGCGCAGCCACGGATATCCGCCGTGGCATCCGGGAATATGAGGAGCTGGGCCCCGGTCCCGCCCTTCCCCCGGGGACGCAGCGGCAGCTGGAGCTGGGCTTCGATTCCCCCGGGGACGCTCTGCACCACCCCGCCCTGTGCCGCTTCCGCTGCCCGGAATGCGGAGAGGAGCTGCGCTGCCGCGCCTGGGTGCCCCAGAACAAGGACCGGCAGATCGGCCTGGTGAAGTGCGCCGGGGGACATGAGAGCTTTGTGCGCCTGCGCTTCAACCGCCGTCCCAGCGGGCGGTACAGCGCCCTGCGCATGGTCTACCCCGCCGGGGAGGAGGCAAAGGCCTTTTTCCAAAAGAAATACCAGAAGCAGCAGGAATCCCTGAAGCGCCTGAAGCGTCTCCAGGAGAAGGCCAAAAAGGCGCCCCAAGCCCCCGCCGATGGCCGGGGGGAGAGCTGAGACCGCGTTCTCCCGCGGTTTTCCCCTCCCCTTTTTCCTTTCCGGTATTTTTCGAAAATTACCCTTGCATTCCGCAAACCATTGTGCTAATATACAAAAGCTGAACAAAAATCCGGGTGTGGCGAAGTTTGGTATCGCGCTTGAATGGGGTTCAAGAGGCCGCTGGTTCGAATCCAGTCACTCGGACCAAAAGGGACTGACCGCTTATGCGGTCGGTCCCTTTTGCATTTGCAATCCGGATTCGAACCAGCGGCCGTTTGCGCGAAGCGCAATCAAATCCAGCCGCCTCGCAGCCCGCCGCCCGCGGCGGACTGCTGGTTCGAATCCAGTCACTGCGTCAGAAGGGGCCTGCTCCATTCCGCTTCCGCGGTTACCGTAAGCGCCGCGAAAGCTGCATATCCGCAGGCTCCTTCTTCCTCTCAAAATCGGACCCGCTGCGCCGGGCTCCGATTTTGTTTTTAGATTGGCTCGGAATCCGTTATGAACACGCGGACCGAAAGACCTTCGGGGGGCCGCAGTTCCTCCGAAGGAGTTTTTTCCCGTACAACATTGGGACAGCAAACCTGCATGGGAATTCCTGTTGCTTGTTTCCCTTTGTTCGGCTATTCTATGGACAGAAAGGGGTGAGCCAAATGCTTCCCTATACGATCGATGAAATCAAGCGCCGCATCACGCCTGTTGCGGAGAAATACCATCTTGCCGCAGTTTATCTTTTCGGTTCTTACGCCAGAGGAGACGCCACCCCTGACAGCGATGTGGATCTTCTGGTGGATCTGACCGGCTCCACCGCCCACGGGATGATGCTGGGCGGGCTATACGCAGACCTGGAAGATGCTTTGGGCGTTGGGATCGACCTCGTTACCGTCGCCAGCCTCCGGACCCCCACCACTCGCCGCAGCCAGTTTCATTTCCGTGAAACCGTCGCAAGGGAGAGGATGATGATCTATGCTGCCGAGTGACGCTTCGATCCTCGAGCACATAGAGGAATACTGCGAGGATATCGAACGGTATCTTCGTACCGCAGGCGGGTCTTTCGATGCTTTTCTTTCCGATCCCATGTGCCAACACTCCATTGCTTTCTGCATTCTGCAGATCGGCGAGTTGGTCAGCAAACTCTCCCCGAGCTGCGCACGGCTACGATCCTTGATATGAACTGGACCGCGATAAAGGGTATGCGAAACATCGTCGTGCATGATTATGGCAATGTGGATCAGGAAGAAGTGTGGACCGCTGCGACACGCGATGTACCGATCCTCAAGGCTTTCTGCGAAAGGCTGTTAAAACAGAAATAGAATGTGCGGCAAATCCGTGTAAATATCACTGTGCCGAACGCCTGAAACCGTTGATATGACTGAATTTCCAAAAATATGCTATTAGCACACTCCGACCAAAACTCCTTCGGGGGACACAGTTCCTCCGAAGGAGTTTTCTTTTGATTGGGATTCGAACCAGCGGCCGTTTGCGCGGAGCGCAGTCAAATCCAGCCGCCTTGCAGCCCGCCGCCCGCGGCGGACTGCCGGTTCGAATCCAGTCACTCGGACCAAAAGTTGAGAGTCGTTGATCCTCAACGGTTTTGGCTGTATTCAGGCGGGAAAGAAACCCTTTCTTGATCTTTCACCATCACGATTCCGCTTGCTTGATCGTATTCTGCGGCATGCCTCATCTTCCACTCTGTGAAGACCTTGAACACTTGGAAGGGTAGGACGCATTTCT
>JAEEGK010004846.1_pt1 | contig 32798 bp, 21 predicted proteins | sample 8958771 | NCBI WGS metagenome assembly JAEEGK01 (sample SAMN16246547, study PRJNA631951) | gut metagenome | biome: gut microbiome; feature: rumen; material: SC-attached | host: Bos | place: Iran: Karaj | collected 2018-10 | reverse complement strand
ATCCCCAATTAAAAATTAATTGTATAAATATAAAAAAATATTATATTTTTCATTTTAAAATTAAAAAAAAAATTAAAATATTTGAAAAAAATTTAATTTTTTAAAAAAAAAATTCTTTTTAAAAAACATTTAAAAAAATAATTCATATAATAATATTAAAAAAAATAAAAAATAAAAAACAAAAAATAATTTAATCATCATCAGAAGAATAATAAAACATACCATAATAATCATCTTCATTTCCTTGATTATCATCTTTTTGTTTTTTTTTTCTTTAATAATATATATTCTTGAAGAACTTTTCCTCCTTTAATAATAACTCTTTCTCTTTCAATTACTTTAAATCTTTTATTATTTTCATTTTATTCTTGTTTAATTTTTAATTGCATTTGTTTTTCTCTTTTATTAAATTTTTTTCGAGCAGAAATATCATTAATTAATTTTTTATCTCCATTTTCAATTTCAATAATATAAACATTTAATAAAGTTTCTTTTTATTATAAAACTGATAAAGTATCTTTTGTAAAATTTAATCAATAATATTTTTTTTCTTTTATTTTTATTATTTAAATCTCCAGACATATTTCCCATTTCTAATATATAATCTAAATATTGATTTACTTCATTATCTTTTTGAGGTTTTAATCTATTAATTGAATTAATTATTTCATCTTTTTCATTTTGATTTTTGATTCAATTTCACAATCTTTAACTCTTCTTTTTAATTTTAATATTTCTTCTTTATAAGAATTAGTTTCATAATTTTTTTCTTTTTCAATTATTCCTTTTTTTATAAAACTTTAACAACTTTTTCTTCTAATTCATTAAATTTAATAAACATAAAATTTTCATCATCTAATAAATTAATTGTTTCTGAATTTTTTAAATTATTATAATGATTTAATATTTTATTAGAAACTTCTTCAAAATTTCTTTCTCTTGCATCAATATCAGGAATATTATCAAAATCAATGTTAATTTGTTTATAAATGAACATTAAAAAATAAAATTATTTTTAAAAAATTTTTATTTGAAAAAAATAAATCATTTAAATAAATGGACTTTATAAAAAGTTACATTCCATCATTTTCAACAATAAAAAATTCAATATCAAATGCATCAACTTCAGTATCAAAAATGATGACAGATTTAACAATGAATGAAACAGAATATTTATATAAAAGAGAACATACAGAAAAAGAAATATTAAATTTCCTTTCTTCAAAAATGGAAATGGAAGTAATATATGCATTAAAAATAATAATAATAGATATTCAAAATGAAAAAGATATAAGTATTTATATTCCTCGTGTTTTAGATATATTTGTAATAAATAATGATTATTATATAAAATGTTTATGTTTAAATATTATTGATTATATAACTTTAAATAAAAGAGAAGAACTAATTTTATTATATAATGCAATAAGTAAATTATCACATAATATTGATCCAATTAATAGAATGTGTATTTTACATATGATTTCTTCTTTAAATAAACAAGGAATTGAAAAAGATGCTTTTAAATCTCTTTTAGATTTTATTAATGATAATAATCCTTTAATTAAGAGAATTACTCTTATTATTATTATTAATTATTATATTTCTGATAAAAGCTTAATAAGTGATGATGAATTAAAAAATATTTTAAAGAAATATTTATATGATAATAATCCTATTGTTTTTTCTACTTTTTTTTATGCTGTTATTGAATTAGAAATTTCTGATTATTTATCATTTGGATTACATAATAAATTTGAAGATATTTGTAGGAAAATTAATTTTATTGATAACTTTTATTTTGAAAGAGTTGTTTTTGTTCTTATTAATTTTAATCATATTTATCTTAAGAATAATTTAAAAAGTGAAAGTAATATTAATTTTGTAAGTTTATTATTTAATTCTTTATATAATTGTATGAAAGAAACTACTGATTTAAATAAAGAAATTAATTGCATTATTGGTTTAATAAATTTAATTAAAGATTTAGAAGATGATTTAGAATTTTTAAATAAAATGTTAAAAAATAATAAAGACAATAATAGATTAAAAAAAATTTGTTTTTCATTATTAAAATGTATGATTGAAAGTGAAAATAATAATGAAATAAATTTATCTCTTGATATAATTTCACAAATTATTAATAATGATAATAATAGTGAAATAAATAATAAAATAAGAGAATATTTTTCACAATATATAAATTATTTTTTCATATCTGATTCGAATGAAATGGAAATATTTTCTGAAATGAAAATTAAAATATTATCAAATTTAATTAATAAAAATACAGTCAAGCAAATATTAAATGAATTTAAAAGAGAAATATCATTTTTAAATATAAATTTAGGAATTTGTATAATAAATCAAATATATTTAATTTCAATTAAATATAAAGATATTCCAGAAATAATAGAAGTATGTATAGAAAAATTAGTTGATATGTTAAAAATAAAAGAAGTAAAAATTATTAATAATGTAATTATTACATTAAGTAAACTAATGGATAATATTGGAGAACAAAAAAAATATATTTTAGTATATTCTATTAAAAATTATAGTAAAAATATTACAAGTCCTTATGCTTTATCAAGTATAATTAATATGATTGGAAAATATATTAATATTATTCCAACAGTTTCAATTGATTTTTTTAGAAGATTATTATTTAATATTGATAAAGAATCTATTGAAGTTAAAAAACAAATTTTATCATTTACTCTTATTATTCATAATGAATTACATAAAATTATTGAAAATTATAAAGAAAATAAAAATGAAGTTAAAGAAAAAATAGAAAAATTAATAAATTATTCAATTGAAAAATTACTTTATGATAATAATTATGATGTAAGAAATAAATCAAGAATGATAAAAATTATAATAAACAATAATATAAAACTAACAACATTAAATAAGGAAAAAGAAGAAGAAGATAAAAAAGAAGAAAAAATGAATAAATTAGAAAATAAAAATTATATGGAAGTAATAACAAAAAATAATAAAGAAAAAACAAAATTTAAATATGAAAATTTAACTCCTGAAAATTTAGAAAAAATGAAATTAATATCAATAAATGAATTAATTCAATTAGATAATACAATAAATAATACTTCAAAAGAAGAAATATTAAAAAAAAGTGAAGAAAATAATAATAAATATACTTCGATTAAACAACAAGAACAAAATACAAATGATAAATTTAGTAATATTACAAGTAATATTAATATTGAAGAAAAGAAAAAAATGTTAAAAAATCAATTAGATGCTTTTTTAAATGATGATGATGAAAATGAAGATGATGAAGATGATGTTCAAGTTGAAATTAAAAAAGGATAATAAATAAAAAAATGATAATATGTTAAATAAAATTGAAAATTTATAAAAAATATAATTAAATAAAAAATAAAGAATAAAAACCTTTTTTAATTTAATTTTCAATCATTAAATTTTTAGATTATCTAAATATTATGTATTTTTAATATAATAATATTTTCTTTCCTTTTTTTAATATAAATATTTGATATTAAATTTAATTATATTTTTAAAAATAAAATAAATGCCTGAATTAATAACAAAACCATATTACAAATATTACAATGCTAATTTTTGGTCGACAACTACATTTATTTTCCTTTGTGTAATAGTCCTAATGATTTTATGTCCAATATATGCAGTATTATATTCAGGAAGTAAATATAATTTTAATAAAAAAAAATATAGGTGTTTGGAATGAAGTAATGATATATTTTGAACAGCCAAAAATTTTTTATTTTGGAGAAATGTTTATTTATTATTATTACAAAATAAATGATACACCAAAAATAAAATTTTTTACTTCAATAATACAATTTAACAAAGAAATAGAGCAAGCTAATAGATTTATTCCTTTAATCAAAACAAGAGTATATGATGAAAACAATGATAATTTAATAGATAAATTTGATTTTAGAATAGCATTTAATAAAGATCCATCAGAAAAAATAGAGAATATAAAAATTTTATTTTTATTTAATTATTCTCTTTCAGAGAATGTAAAAGGAAGTATGATAACTCCAGCATCAATAAATATAGATACTCCTCATGGAGCAGGATATATAAGGATAAATGGTGATTTAAATTTATATCAAAAAGCTCCTTTGAATTCAAATTCTTTTAATCAAGTAAATTATGGTAATATATTTAATGATTATAATGACTTTAAAGAATATGATGAAATTATAGAAGAATTTTCTAATAGAAATGTTACTACTGTTTTTCAATATGATAAATTTATTTCTCCTTATAGAAGTGAATCTAATGTTCAAATTGATGTTACTGTTAATGTTCCTTCATTTCAAAAAATTTTATATATTACTCCTCAATTAACTAAATTCAAATTTTTATGGATTCAATTAGTTGCTGTTTTTATTCCTTGTTATATTATTTTTGATTTAGTTTTGGTCTTTCTTTTTAGAAATAAAATCTTTCCTTGTTCTATTACCAGTGATTTACCTAAAATTAAATCTTTATAATAAATCACTTTTTTTATTTGTTTAATATTTAAAATTATTCTAATAGATATATTTTTTTAAATGATAATATAAATTTTGTTTTAAGAGGAAATTAAATTGTCATAAATGTTTTAAAAAATAAAATTAAATTGAAATTTATTTCCTTATATCATTATTTTACAAAATACAGGATTTATACTATTATTATATTTATATTTAACTATTATCTAATATTTTTTTTCTTCATTTATTATACATTTTTCTATAAACAAGAAAAATTAAAATCTGAAATAAATTATTAAATATATTTTATAATATTGTTATTTATATTAAAAAGGTAATCTAAATATTCTCAACAATTTATTTTTGATAATCAAAAATATTAACATTTTCAAAACTATTTTTTCTCAAACCTAATTAATCAAGTATTCAATATAAATAACACTATCATATCTTTCAAAAACGATATTACTGAAATCAATTAAATTTAAAAAGGAAAAGAAATATTTATAAAAAAAACTTAAGGTATTCTAATTGATAAATATAGTGATTCTATATATTAATTTAAAATGATTTTTTAATAAATAAAACTAATTTTATATTTAATTATTATTATTTATTGTATTTTCTTCTATTTTTTTAATTAAAATTTCTAAAAATTCTCTAAAAAATTTAGTTTCTTCATGAATAACATTTAATATAAACCCATTTATTTTTGGTAACTGATCTTTATATTTATTAATTAAATTATCTTCATTCATATTTTTATATTCAAACAAAAGATTTTTTGTATGATTTAAATCAAAATTATTAATAACTTCAAAAAAAAACCTTTTAGTTTTCAAATTGACTTTAATTACATAATAATAATGAAAAAATAAGAAAAATTGTGAATTGAATTCTTTTTCAAAATTTTCATGTATTATTTTTTTTTTTTGTTTTTTTAGATAATATTTTTCTATCCTTCCTTTTAAGGAATTATTATCAGCCTCAAATTTTCCTTTTTGTCTCAAAAAAAACCAATTTTTTTTCAAATATAAATTATTTATGTTTAATCTTAAATCTTTGAAATTAATAGTAATGTTTAATAAAAATTTGTTATTTTCTTTTTTCACTATTTCCAAATAATTTTCAACTAATTGTTTTTCTATTTCTTTCAATTTAATTAAATTTTTATAATTTTGTTTTCCAAACAATTCTATTTTTTCCTTTTCCTTTTCGAAAATAGAATTAGAAAAATAAGTTGATTTTTCAGTAGGAGTTCCTTCACTTTTATAGTTAGATTTATCTTTGAAATTATTTAAATTATTTATTGATTCTGTATTTTTTTCTTTTGTATTACTACTTTTTTGAATACATATATTTTCTTTATCTAAAATAAATTGTTCTACCATAATTTCAGGAGTTTCAGGTGAATTATTTGAATTTGAAAAAGAATTATTTGAGATGAATTGACTATTAAATTCACTGTCATTTAACATTATTATTTATAAAATATATTCTTCTTGTCATTATTAACTATTTTAAAAATAAAAGTTAATTAAACAAAAATTCAACTATCTTTCAAAATCACCCCCAATTACTAAAATATTTTGTTTCTATATATTTATTTAGTTCATCATATTTTTGAATTAATATGAAAATAAGTTTTTATTCATTTATATGATTAATTTAATTTTGTTTCTTCCATTGTTTTCTTAATATATATATATTTGTTTGTAAAGTTGTTTAAAAAAAAAAAACAAATATCTCAAAATATTGATATTAATAAAAAGATGAAGAAATAGAAAAAGAAAGAGAAAATAAAGAATGAAACAATTTATTTATATTTATAATATTTAAAAAAAATTATATATTATCATTATTTTTACCTTCTATTAATTTTAATAAAAGTTTTTTTTCTCCAATTGATTTGGTATAATCTTTAATTTTTGTATTTAAATTTTCTTTCATTTTATTTAATAAATGTAATCCTTCATCAGAAAAAGAATTTAAGGATTTTTCAATTGTGTTATTTTTATGTTTATTTTTTTTCTCTCCAATTAATTTTTTTGTTTTATTTTTACTATGACTTTTACTATTTATAATATCATTATTAATAATTTGTTTAATATTTTTCAAATAATTATTTCCAGAATCATATTTTATTTTTGGATTTTTTTTATATTTTTTAACATTGAAAAAAGTATTTTTCGATTTTTCATTCATATTTAATATATTTTTTCCTTGATTTTTATGAAAAAAATTCTCATAGTTTTCATATATATTTTCAATAGTATTTGCTCTTTTGTGTTTTTCATTTTGAGAATTTTCAGATGTAAAAGGATTATCTTTTTTTTTGGAATTACAATTTCTTTTTTTCTTAAAAACTTTATTTACATTAATAGTTAAATTATTAGGATTATTATATAAATAATTTTTTATTTGATTTTTTATATGAAATTCATTATCTACATTTGTGGAAAAATTATTATTATATTTTGTTTTAATATTTATTGTTGCTGATTTAATTTTATATAAATTTTCATTTGATGTATTATGATTTAAAAATATTGAATTTGAATTATTCACTTTTAAAATATTTAAATTAAAAAATTGATTAACAGAATAAAAATTGTCGTTATTGCTATTTTCTTTGTATGATTTATAATTTTTAATAAAACTTAAAATTCTATTTCTTGGTCCAATTGGTATTTTCATTTCTTGTAAATCTTCTTTAGTTAATAATAAAAAATCATTAAAATCAATTTTATTAGAAAATATTTTTTCTAAATATATATTTCCAATACCTAATTTATTAAAAATTAATTCTAATACATTTTTATCATCTATATAATCTGAATTTCTTATTTTAAATTTATCTTCATTAAAATAAGCACTTGAATAAGTCTTCATATTTTTATCAATATTATTAATATTATTATTATCATTCTTAAAACTTTTCATTATATTATTATTGGAAATATTATTATGTTGTATTTTCTTGGAACGTGCAGAAAGTTCAGGTTTTAAATCATAGGAATTAAAATTATCTTTATTATCATTAATAAATTTAGGACCGAAAGTAAATCTATTAAATTGAGTTTGTTGAATTTGATTATAAGCTCTTGGTTTTTCTTCTTCTAATAATTTGAGATTTTTAATATTAAAAAGTTTTGTTAAATGAGTGCTCATATTTTACTTCTCTTATTAAAAATTAACATAAAAAAATAAAGAATAATGAATAAAAAATATTTAAAACTCATAAAAGAAAAATGAAAATATCATATAAAAAAACATTAAAGAAATCAAATAATCTTTATTTAAAAAACCTCATATAAACTTTTAAACAAAATTCAACTGATCAAAAAAATTCAGTAATTTAGAATTAGAAAACAACAAGAAATAAAAGAGAAAAAAATAATATAAATATCACTTAAATTAAATTTAATATCAAAATCATCAAAGTGTATTATATATTGAATTTATTTGAAGGTTTAATTTAAGTGTTAGTAATCATGATATTAATCATTTTGTCCTAAAGACTTATGGTTTAGAAGATATTCTCGAAAATGTATGACAATATAAAAAGGAAGTAACAACTTTTTAGAAGAAATTAATTAAAGTAATTGACATTAATGTGTGTGTAATATTTAGATAATTGTTATTTTGAAATAATATATTTTTCAAATGTAAAAATAATTTGAATGAGAGTTATACTTAACAAACTGATTAAAGAAAAAGAAGAGTTTTAAAAAGAGTTATTTATTATTTTCTCTTGAATCATTAAGTCAAGAAATATATATGTAAATATTTTGATTATTAAAATATAATTTGAAATTTATTATTATGAGAAATATTCAGAATAATTATCAATAAATTAGTTATTTCACATTAAAAAAAGAAAATAAAAAATAAATTAAAATTAAAATTAAAAAAGAATTTTAAAAATTAATAAAAGAAGCAAAATACCATCAATAATCATCATAATCATAATAGCTTTTTTAGCACAAGATTTTTTCATAGCTTCATCAGCTTTAATTAAATTTTTATGTCCTTCTTTGACAGAAGTAGCAGCAGTTTCAATATTATAATCAATTCTATCTAAAATAGTTCCTTGTTCCATAATTAAAACTTGTAATTCTTTAAAAATTTGAGCTAAATCATTTACTGATGATAATAACACATTTAATTCATTATCTCTTTTTTTTAAAATATCATTTCCTTCATCTTGAAAAAAAAAATTATTTTTATTTGAATTAGTATTATTTGAATTATTTTTATTTGTATCTATTAAATCTTCACCTACTAATTCTCTATATTTTTTCATATAAATTTCTTGATTAAATTTAAATTTTTTTGTAAATTCACTTAATTTAGTAAAAATACTTTGTTTCATATTTATTTTAATTTGTTCTTCTAAAGAAGATTCAGTACTTTCAGATAACATTTGTTTAATATTATCTTCACATTTTTTTAATTTATTTGTCATTTCTTGAACAAGAATACTAATCTCTTTATCTAATTTTTTATTTTCATCATCATCAAATTTTGGAACTAATCTTTTTTGTTGATTTTCTTGTAATCTACTTACTACATTATATATAGTATATATTTACATTTAATTTCTAATTCTTTTATTATGTCATTGCACATATCAAATCTTTCCATATATTTTGGAGGAAGAGATGAGTTAAGAGATGATAATTCATTCATATTATTGTGTCTATAAATGTAAGTTATGTAAAAATTTAATTTTATATTTTATTATTTACTTTTCTTTCTCTGTTATTAAACCTCCAGAGTTATTTAAATTTGTTTCATTTTCTGATATTGATTGTCTTAATTCTAAATATTTTTTACTTAAATCTCTAAATAAACCTAGTTTTCTATACATTTTTAATTTATTTAATTTTTTAATTTTATATAGATTATTTAATACTAATTTTTAATTTTAACATAATTTTTTAAAAATTATAAATATTTAATACTTATTACATTAACATATAAATTTGTAAAAATAAATTAAAAACCCTTTCTATTATTATTTATTTAACTTTACTTTATATAAATAAAGAAAAACAATTATCAAACTTAATTGTATCTAAATATTAAATATAACCAATAAATTTTAAAAAATAAAAATATACTTATAACACCAATTAAATATATACTAAAAATTGTTTTTTAATCAACTTTATAAAAGAATACAAACTTTATTTACTTATTCAGTACTTATTGTATTTTTATATTTATCAAACAAAGAAACAGAAACATAAAATTCAAATCCCATTCCAATAACAAATTCATATTCCATTTGATTTAAAACAGTAGTTTTAACTCCACAAACTTGTGCATATAATTTATTTGTATAAAATTTATCTTCTTGATATTTAACTGCAGTTAAAATACTTACAAACAATAATCTATGAGTATTATAATCGGTTAGTATTATTTTTGTTTTTCTACAAAATCTATCTAAATAAATTAAACCTAAAATTATACTATTATCTTCTAATTTCATATATTTTTTCATTCTTTCTAAATATTTACTTAAAGTTATATTTGGAACTTCATGACTAGTAAAAATATTTTTTTTTTGAGATTTTAATTTTTCTAAATAGTTAGATTTTGTACCATTTTCTTTTACTAGATCAATTAATATATATGCTATAGATAAATAAAATGATATTTCTCTATTATTATCTTTATTTAAATTTTGCTTTTTTGCTAATTCAGGTATATTAGAACTACTTTCTCCTAAATTATTAGTTGCATCAATTAGGGATTTTGACATTTTTTTTTTAATTAAAACTCCAAAATTCAAAAAATTTTTATTTAAAAAAATTTAAAATCTAAAAAATAGAAATAACGAATAAAAAATAATCAATATATTATAATTATAAAAATAAAAAGTTAGTATGAAAAAAATATATTTAAAAAAAAATGGACTCCCCATTTGGGACAGATGATGAATACAGAGTAGAAATATTACCTGAAGATTATGCTCAATATGATTTAAGTTTTAAAATAATAGTAATAGGAGATTCCGGAGTAGGAAAAAGTTGTTTAACAACAAAAGCGGTTAAAAATAATTTTGAAGAATATTATACAGCAACAGTAGGTTTTGAATTTTTAACATTTAATTTAAAATTAAACGACAACGTTATTAAATTACAAATATGGGATACATGTGGACAAGAAATATATAAGTCTTTAATATCTAATTTTTATAGAAATTCAGCTTTAGCAATTATGTTATATTCAATAGATAATAAAGATAGTTTTGTTCATACTGAAAATTGGTTAAATGAAGTAAAGAATTTAGCAAATCCAGAAATAAGAATATTTTTAGTTGGTAATAAAAGTGATTTAGAAGGAAATAGAGTTATTAGTAAAGAAGAAGGAGAAAATTTTAAAGAAAAAAATAAATTAGATCTTTTTATGGAAACTTCTGCTAAAACTGGATATAATGCAAGAAATGTTCTTGTTGAAGCTGCTAAATGCCTTTTTATTGATTATAATAGCTTTAAGAAAAAAAATCCTAATTCAGAAAAAGAAAGGAAAAATAGCGAAAATTCTAATACTAAATTAGAAAATAAAAATGATAATGTTTTGGTTAAAAAAAAAATATGCTGTGGAAATTAGTTTTAAATTATTTTTTAATTTAAACAATTTTATTTAATGGTTTATGATTATTATTTTTACTTTTTTTAATAGTGTTTTTTTTAAAATTAAATCACTGGAATGAAAAAAACAATAAATAATAAAATTATATATATTGAAGGAAACAATAAAAAAAATATTAAAATAATAATAATGTTTTAGAGCATTATGTTGAAATAATAATATGAATTTTACATTTATATTAAATAAAAAATATCATTATTGTTTATATTACTTATAAAAAATAAATGCTTTATATTTTAAATATTTAAAACAATTATTATATTAAAAAGATAATTAATATGATGGAGAATATAATAGATTATAAATAAAATAAAAAAGATATAAACTATTTTTAAAATAGAAATTGTTATTTACAATAAATTAAAAAAGATAAAATTACTTAAGAATGAATAAAAAAGCAATTTTTACAAACAGGTTTATAATCCTCATTATTTCTTTCAGAAAATTTTCTTTTACTTTTATTAACCTTTAAATTAAATCCTGCTTGTTTATGACAGAAGAAACAATAAGCTTTCATTAATTTAATTTTATCAACAAAAGGAATTAATTTAGAAACATTATCATAAGGTTTCATTTTATCATTTGAGCTTAAAGCAGAAACAAAAATAATTTTTCCTAAACGTGATAAAGCATCACATATATTTAATAAATCTGAAAAAAATTGTCCTTCATCTATTCCTATAACATCATAATTAATTAATTCATTAAATATTTCTGTTAAATTTTCACATAATAATGCTTTTTCTTTTGTTAAATCATGAGTTATTAATTTTCCTTCTTCTTTTATATAATTTTTATTATTGTATGTTACTAATATTGTTTTAAAATTTTGATTTTTTAATTTTTCAATTGAATTTTTTAAACGTGTTGATTTACCAGAAAATATTGGACCAATAAATAAATTAATTTTACCATTTTCATTTTGTAAATTTGACATTAACGGCTTTTTATAATTTATGAAAGAGAATTATTTAAATATTTTTAGATGAAAAAAAATTAATTATTATTTTAATAAAAAAAATATTTATTTTTAAAAAATAATTTCAAATAAAAATATCTATAAGAAAAATTATTTTTCATATAAAAGAGTAAAAGTAATAATATTAAAAATGAATTTATTCTTTTTTTGTTATAATCTAAATTTTTATTAATTTTGTGAATTTAATTCTTTTTTGAATAATGGATTTTTAATTTTTTTAATTAAAAAAATAAATAGTTATTTTTCATTAAAAATTTTATATAAATTTTAAACATCTGATATTAAATAATTTTAATATTTAAATTGTATAATTATAAAGGAATTTGTTCATCTTCATCTTTTTCTTGAGAAATTTCAATTTCTCTGTCTCTTTTTCTATATAATAACTTAATCAATTTTTTAAAAGGCATTTCAAAAAATATAAAAGTAAAACTAGCAATTATTTGTGCAATAATCCAAATAATAACACTATAAAAAATAATATTATAAAAAGAAAGAGAAATTCTAGATTCACTTTGATATAAAAAGAATAATGAAACAGAAGGTAAAGTAACTAAATAAGAATAATATAATTTATGATATCTTATCCAATAATGAAAAGTCAATAATGAATGAATAACATTATTTCCTTTAATAAAATGAAAAATTGAAATATAAAAAAAAAAATAAATAAATAATTCAGAATCAATACTATAAAACATTTCTATTAAAACCCGAACAATTGATAATTTTTTAGTAATTTGATAAAGAGTATCATTAGGCCAAATCCAGAATAAAATTTTATGAGTAAAGTTCATTGCAATAATCAAAAAATATCCAATCCATATATATTGATAAAGTTTACTTTTTTTATTGTATTTACGAAAAGTATTTGCTTTGTATGATGGACTTAATAAAAATTTTTTGTTGTGTTCTGATACTAATGTTGGATTTAACTTTTTTTCTACTATATAATTTATCATTCCAAAATACATTCCTATTAAATAAAAATTAAAATTAAATAAAGGATTTTTAAAAATTTGACCATAACCAAAATGAGATAAATATTCTATTGTTGAAAAATCAAGGTAATATATTAAGAATAATCTTAATATAACAATAATACCAAAAAAACCTAAAAAATAATTTTGAATAGGATAATCTTTAGTTTTATAACAAAAATAAATTATTAAAACACCAATAATAAAAAATATTATTTCATTTGAAATCATCCAATAATAATCTAAAAAAGTAGATTTTATAAAATTACTTTCTTCTTCAGTTACACTTGAAGAAATATTAGATATTATATTTGTGTCATTTAATGTTATATTATCATATAATGTTGAATTTACATTATATGTTTTATAAGGATTATTAAATACAAATAAATTAGGTCTTATCAATAAAAATTGCAAAAGTATTTGTAAAGCATTTGTTTTTTTTAAAATTGTTTCATTTAAAAATTTCCAAATTGGAGTTGTATGAGAAAATTGTATATAATACATTGAAAATTTAGTAAAAATGATAACTAAAAAAAAGATAAAATATTTATGAATTTGATATGAAATAAATCTAATAATATAATAAAATGGAATATCAATAAATTCTTTAGGTTTAGATTTTTCTTTTAAAACATTTTTTATTCTTTTATCATTTTCAATTAATTCACTTTGACCTTCAGAAAATGTTTTATCTCTAATTTCATCTGTTTTATCTTCAATATAAGATAATAATTTATAAGATAATATAAATCCACTACAAGCAAAAAGCATTTTTGGAGCATATCTTACACAATAAAATAGTAGTGAATATTTATAATCTATCATTACTTTTTTAAAATTGAGTACAGAAAAAATATGAGTTGGAGAATGAATTAAAGTTTCAAAAACATTACCAACTATCATAAATAAAATATTACAACCTTGAATTCCTATTATAAATTGAATTCCACTATCATTATTTAATTTTGAATTTAATTTTGAACTTCCATATATTTCATCTATATTATCACCTACCCTAAATATTTTTTTAATTGGATTATATAATGATTTTATATTTTTATTTTTATTACAACAAATATATTTTCTTATAAAGACAATTAAAATTTTTGGTATAAATGGAAATAAACAAAAAATAATTTGTATAATAATTATTAATAATGGAAGTAAATGAAGAATTATAATTAAAGTTTCTTCATTATCCCATACATTTTCTTCTTTTTGTATTGTTACTATTTCTGTTTCAATAATTGTTCTATTTATTTGATATAATTCATAACGTAAATCAAATATTTTTTCAATTATATTTTTATATTCACTTTCTTTTTCATTTGAATCTTTATAACATTCTGAAATATAAGGAAGACAAAATCCTAATAAATAATAACCTGGATATATCATTGAATGATTTGAATTTTCTTTTAATTGTCGAGTGACATTTTCATTTATTATATTTAAATGTACTGATAATTCATATATTTTCATTATTACATAAATTGGTGTTATGTTTTTTTTATTATCTTCCATACAATAAAAAAACGACATTAAATCATTTTTACTTTTTGATGAATGTAATAAAAATTTTTCATAAAATTGTTCTGTGAAATTTTCTGAAAATTTTGCCTCAAGTTTTTCTGAACAATTTGTTCTATTATATTCATTTATTTCTTTAAATAAATTATACACTGAATCTTTAACTGCTCCTTTAAACTCAGTAAAATTTATTTCTTTTGTATTATTTGCTAAAATAGATGAATTAAAGAAAAGAAATAAAATAATAATTTTTCTTCTCATATATTTTACAAAAAAATAATAAAAATTTTTTTTTTAATTTTTAAATCATATATTAATAGAAATAATTATTTTTCAACAAAAAATTATAAGAAAAAAAAATGAAATTTCCTTTTTCATTTAAATTAAAACATATTTTAATTTTAATAGGAATATCTCTTTTAATAGAAATACTTCAAATAATAATAATAAAAAAGATTTTTAGAATAAAACTCTTAATATTAATTATAGAATTATTAATTCATTATTTTTCTATATTTTACTTAATTCACGCAATATTATTTAGTGGAAGTCAAAAAGTTTTTAATAGATATCATTGTTGGAAATTAGGAGTAACAATAGCAGAAACTTTTAAAAAACAATTACAAGAATTAGATGATGTAATAAAAAATTTTTATTCTTCAAATAATAATATTTTACCTTTAGATGAAATTTATAATAAAATTTCTTTTTTAAATTCAATCACTGATTTAATTTATTCTTATTTAAAAATTTCTAATATTGTTGATTCAATGTCAAATTATCAAAAAAATATGATTATTTCACTTCATAGATTAAAAATGAGTATTGATGATAGTAAAATTCAAAAAATTTTAGAAATATCATTTAAAGAAATTCAATTGAAAAGAAAGAAATTTTCAGATTTTAAATCCAAAAAATTTGATAATTATTTAAGTAAAATTCAATCAAATATAAAAAAAATAATTATCCAAATAGATGACTTTTTACTTAAAGGAAATTTATTTAAAAATATAATAAATTTCTTATTTAATGATACATTTGGTTCATTAGAGCAATTAAAATGTGAATTAATGTCAAGATTTTCAGCAGAAGAATTTAAAGTAAAAATTCCGAATAAAAAAAATAAATTAATTGATTGTTTATTAATAAATAATCCATTACAAAAAAAAGAAAATAATAATAATGTAAATATAAATAATAAAAATATTTCAAAACCAGATACAGTAATAATAATATGTAATAGAAGTTCATGTCCATATGAATTATTTGCATATTATGATAAATGGATTGAATGTTATATAAGTTATGGAATAAATGTTGTTTTATGGAATTATAGAGGTTATGGTGAAAGTAATGGTTTTTGTACTATTGATAATATTCAATGTGATTCAGAAGAAATTGTTAAATTTATTAAAAATGAATTTAACTTTCAAAATATTGGTGTTCATGGAATTGGATTTGGAGGTATTTGTGCTGCATATTTAGCCAGTAAAAATTTAATTAATTTCTGCTTTGTTGATAGATGCTTTGGTGATTTATATGAATTCATTAATTCTAAAACTTTACCTTATTTTTCTTTTTTAATGAAATTTTTCTTTGTTGAAAATGCTAATATTGCAAAATTACTTAAAACTAATGAAAATAATAATGATATTTATAAAGTCATTTCTTATGATATTACTAAAGATTATATTAAAGATAAAGTTTCTTTGAAAACTAAAATTGCTTTAGATTTTTATAATACATTAAATGAAATTGAACATAAAAAAAGCTTTTTAGAAACAATTTTAAATGAGTCTGAAAATCAATATGAAACATTTGAAAAAGATATTTCATATTTAATTAAAGTAATAAGTAAAAATAAATCAAATGATTCTAATTTAAAAGGAGATCTTAATAGTTTTTTAATGAATAATCCTTTAAATCAAAATCAAAATTATCAACAATTAGATAATGATTTGTCTACAAGAATAGAAAATACTTCAACAAGTGAAAAGACAAATAATGAAAAAGATAAAATTTATCCTGAAAATAAAGTAATATCAATGTTTCAAAATTTATTATTAAAATTTGATTCTGGAGGAGAAACATTATTAAATTTAATTAAATGTAAATCATCAAAAGAAAAAAAAATGTTTTTAAATAACTTCTTTATAAATATGTTAACTTGGGGAAGTTTTAAAATAGGACAAGTATATGCAACAGATAGATTAATTGCTTTTAGAGCAATATCAAAAAAATTTGCTTTTATAAATACTAGAATTTCAAAAGTTATTGAAAATCCACAAAAATATATTTTAAATGATAATGATTTAGTATCTTCATTAAAAAGTTTATTAACTGCTTTAATTAAAATTGATTCTTTTTTTAGTTTTTTACTTTTTGAAAAAGCTAATTCAGAAATTTCAACTGATTTATTAAATTCAAATATACATAATGATATTAGTTTAAATGTAAGTCATAGAAATACTTTATCAGAATTATCTAATTCTTTAAATCAAGCTTCTTTAAATGATAATATTAGTAATGGAAGTTATAAAAATGCTCAAATCTCAAATATTATTAAAAATGCTAATATCGGAAATTTACTTATTTTAAATTGTGGTCATGAAGGCTTATTCACTGCAAAAGAATTAGAAATGTATTCAATGTATCTTCTTAATTCAAGATTTATTAGTTAAATATATTATTTATTATTATTAATTTAATTAATATTAGATTTGATATTTATGAAAAATAAAATCATTTTTATATTTTCATATAATGTCTGAGTTAAAACTATAGAAATTTTTTCATTAATTCATTTCTAATCTTTTTGACATAAATTAACACATAAAAAATGTACTTATTTAGTTTTATTTTAAATGTTAATTCCAATATATATAAAAATTCATTTCTTTTTTATTCATACTTCTTCATTTAATAACTTAAAAAAGAATATTTATTTTTTTTGAATGATTTTTTTATTATTGATATTATCTTAATGAAAGTTAACTTCTTGGTTAGATTAAATACAAAAAAAATATTATCTAGCTTGTTGTTTATTTTTATATTTAGTATTATTGTCAATTTAATTTAATGATATAACACAATAATAAGTGAAAATAGAATAAAGTATTTTTTTAATAATAATTACTAAACTTAAAAATAAATAAATTACATTAAGTAAATTAATGTTTTTATTTTTTTTTCTTATATATCTTAATATTATATAAATTTTTGTATTTTTTTAAATAATTTGATTTTTATGACTCATTAAATTATTTAATTTTCTTCATTATTAGCATCACCAAAACCATGTTTATTAATAATATTTTTAAATAAAGTTATTAAATATTTAGCCCATCTTTCTAAATCAGTAATAGGTTTAATTTCTTGTAAATTTTCTGAATTTTTAAAATAATATAATATTAAATTACCCATATTAGCAAAAATAACATCTTCCCAGCAATTTTCACTATTAGAAACATTATCTAAAGGAAAAGCACTTTTTAAAATTTGATAATGTTCTTCACTCATTTTACTTCTTAATTTTAATAAATATAATATTAATTCAGTCCAAATTATTATATCTCTATGACATAATTTAAGTTGACTTTCAATCTCTAAAATTTTTTGACTTTCATTATTCATATTTTTATATACTTGTTTTAGTAAATAATCTAAACTTGATAATTTAGGAGGATTTTTCTGTTGATATTTATTTAATAAACTTTTTTGAATTGTTGTATATAAAGTTGAATATTTTTCTAATTCTAATTTTTTATTTTTTTTATCTTGAATTAATTGAAAATGATTTTTAATATAATCAATATATTTTCCAAAATTAATTTGATCATCAATAAAACATTCAACTTGATAATTAAAATGTTCATTAATTCTTTTAACAATTTGATTAGTTATAAATAATATACTTTCCATTTGATTTGATTGAATTCTATACTTTCCATTTTGTTTAGAAACAATAATAGTAACTTCAGATCTATTAGGATAAATAAAGGTAATTATATTTTTTTTCTTTTTCATTAAATCACTATCAATAAAATCTTCAGTTAAATCTTTAAAAATAACATCTAATTCCAAAGGACTTTTATCTGTATTTAAAGTAATTTTATTTAGTGAATCTCCTTTTTTATTTTCTTGATGAACTCTTAAAAATAAAGTTAAAGGTAATTCAACACTAACAAAAGTACTTTGGAAAATTTTTTCATTATTTTTATCTTTAACATAATAAGTAGCATAAATATCAACATTAGTAAAAGTAGGAAATAAAGCAGAAATAACTCTAAAATTTAAAGTTTTTTCAATAACTCCATCTTCTTTAGATAAATTAGTAAGTTTAAATATAGGATCATCACAAATAACATTATAAGGACAAGTAACATTAATTCTTATATTTTCAGCTTCTTCTCCATCATAAGAAAATTCTAAAACAATTTGTCCTCTTAGTATTTTACCAAAATTATCTTTATAAAATATTTTATCTCCTGGTTCATTATCATAAGAAATATTTTGATTTACTTTTGCATTTATTGTTAATATTGTATCTGGAGCAACAACAACTCCTTTAGAATAATTTTCTATAACTTGATTTAATCTTTCACTTTCTTTAAGAATGAAATTTTGATCCATTTGTTTAGATTGTATAATTTGAGTATTTTTTACTTGTTGCATTCCTAAATATAATACATTTAATCTACCATTATCGCTTAAAGAAACTATTAATGATTTTACTCCAAAATCAGCTAATTTTAAATAAATTGGAGTTTCATATACTTTAACTGCCCATGATAATACTGTTCCCTTATATATTAATATATGATTTGAACTTGTTGATATCATACACATTAAATCAAACAATTTATTTGTTTGATATTTAGGATCTGTTATATTATATGCATAAAATGTTCTTGGTTCATAATCTAATTTTTTTTGAAAAACTAAAGTTCCGTTTTCATTAATTAAATTTAACATAGTTTCAGATAAAACAACAACTTCTTCTTTTTTATTAATGCTATTATAAATAATTTGAATTTGAATAGCTAATTCACCAACATTAACTTTCCATTGATGATTAAAATTAGTATTTTGACTATTGGCTTTTAAAGTAGCTAAATTATTATAACTATAACATTCAATTTCATAAGCAGTATTAGATATAATAAAACCATCTTTTCTATTTAAAAATCCAATTTGTCCTGGGAAAAATACTTCAGAAAAAGTAACAATATTAATTAAAGTATCTTGTTCATAAATTGATACAGCTCCATCAATAGATTGAATAAATACTATATCATTATTTCTTTCACCTATTTTTCCTCTTGTAAAATTATGTGCTTTTCTCTTTAATTTATTATCTGATTTTATTTCTATATGTGTTGCTTCTTTTAATTTAGATATTTTAATTGAGAAAAAACGATTAGATTGTAATATTCCTAATAGATTTTCATCTGATCTAATTACATAATTACCTATATCTATTTGAAGAATTGGTTCTTCATATTTTTTTTCAAATAAAAGTTGATCAGTTGAATTTGATAGAAAATGAGGTTCATAAATTCTTAAATATCCTCTCATTGATGATATACAAATTTTATTTTGACCATTTGGCTCATTATCTACATTTCCTATTGTTATACAATTTGAGTCAAATTCCTCATTTGATGATTTACTCACTGATACTGAAGAATATTCTTTTGATTCAAATATTGACATTTATCTTATTTTTCTTTAAATATTTTTTTTAAAAAAGACTCTTTTAGGTATTTTTTTATTTTATATATATTTTTTTTTTTTTAATATAAAGATTATTTTAATGAATAAATTATATATTAAAATTTTTGTTTTTTGCTTTTTTATTCAATTTGTAAAAAGTGAACTTAAAAATTCCTATTCAATAAAATATTCAGATGAAATTACTTGTGAATTAACGAAATGTGGAAATCAATTATGTTCATCAAATGGAGTTTGTGAAAATGATACTTGTAAATGTAATCCACAATATACTTCAAAAAATGATGATGGAATAATAAAATGTTGTTATAAACAAAAAGCTTTGATGACTGCATTTTATTATGAATTATTTGGTTTTGGAATTGGACATAAATATGTTGGAAATGATAGTTTATTTATAAAAAAACTTATAACTTATGTAGTATTACTTGTTTCAGTTTCTTTTTTTATTGTTTATTGTTGTTTCCATAAAAAAGAAAATGTTAAATATTTTAGAAATTTACTTATTTTAATTGGTGGATTTATTTACATCATATGGCAAATTGTTGACGCTGTTTTATTTCTTTCTAATGCTTATACTGATAATAACAAAGTTGATTTATTTTATCAATAAATTTATTTTATTTATAAATATTTAAAATTCAATTTTATATCTTAAAAAATATCATAATCAAATAAATAAATAAATAATACCTTTTAATTGTCAAACTTGAATAAATAAGAATTACCTATTTTACCATTTTTATTTTCATTTCTTTCTGTTATTGAATAAAGTAGGTTTTCTTGTCTGTTATAATTATTGTCGTTATTTACATTTATAATATTATTTTTTGAATTTGATAAAATAGATTTCGAAGTATTTACTTTTAATTTTTCTTTTCCTTTTGAAATATTATTTAAATGTGAAATTAAAGAAGAACTTGTTAAAGATTTATTAAAATATCTTCTTTTTTCATTTTTTATTTTTTTATTATCTAAATTCTTTAAAGGAGTATCCAACAAATTTTTCATTGTATTATTATTTAAATTAAATTTATTTTTAGAATTTTCGTTTATTTCTGTTTTTAAAGGAGTATTATTATTATTTTTTGAAAATGATTTACCTGAATTTTTATTAATATTATTATTATCATTATTAAATTTCCCTTTTAAATGATCAATATTTGAAATAAATGTTTTTTTATGTGTATCTTTCCTTCCACTTCCTAAATAAGAAGGAATCATATATTCATTTAAATTAGAAGTAAAAAAATTATTATGATTTTCAAGTAATAAAGATGATGATTCACTTCTTTGTAGTGGATTAGAAAAATTTACTGATTTTCTTCCTTTTTTATTATTATCATTTATTTTGTCTTTTTTTAAATTTGTTTTTTCTGTTTTTTTTTCTTTACTTTTCACATTATTTTTATTTTTTACAAATTTTATATTTGAATCATTTGTTGATATTATTTGACGAGAAAATTTAGTGTTATTATTATTTATATTTTCATTTGAAGAATTTAATGTTGATTTTTTAGAAAAATGTATACAGTCGTTTTTATATATATTTGGAGAATTTAAATGTGATGATTCTGTTATTATATTTTTTTTTAATATTTTAGTTGATAAATTTAAGAAATCTTCACATTGATTTTTTAAAATATTAATTTCTTTGTCTTGAATCATTATCAAAGATAGAAATTTATTTATCACAATATCTTTAATTTCACATTGAATTTTATGCATCAATAAATTATAATTATTCTGATAATTCAAATTATCTTTCATTTTAGACATTTTTACAATTAATAAATACTCAATTTTAAATTAAGTTTTAGTAAAAACAAAGAAAAATTAAAGTAAAAAAAATAAAAAAGACAATAAAACGAAAAAATCAAATGAAAAAGACTTAATTAAAAAACATAATAAAAAGTATAATAAAAACCCTAATAATCCTAATAAAAAATTTTTGAAACTTGATTCAAAAAAAAAACAATAAAAAATTATTAAAAAACAAATTTTTAAAGAAAATTCCAATAAAAACTAATAAGAAAAACTAAACCACTGAAAAAGAAAAAAAAACCCTTTTAAACATAAGCATGATCAGTATACCTAACATTAGGCATATACAATTGTTCATTTTGGTCAATTTCTTTTTGAACACTTTTAATTAAATTATCAAGTCCATCATTGGTTTTTTTTCCATCATAAGTTTTAAATTTCCTTATACCTTCAGCCACTTTACTTCCAACATCTCTAAACATTCTCATTTTCCAAAGAGGAGGTTCAGGTTCAACGCTTTCATCTAAAGGATCAACAGCTTCATTTTCTAAATCTTTATTTTTTTTTTCTTCTTCTTCCTTTGCTTTAATTTCATAAACTAAAGGATTAATATATCTAGGAACAACTTTAGGAGGTCCTTTCTTAAATTTTTCTTTTTTTTTAATAAAATCATCATATTCTTTCCTTATAATTGCTTCTGCTCTATTTCCATATGTATTATTAACTAAATCTTTTATTGGTGTTCCTGGTCTTCCTGGATATCCAAAAGAAAAATTTTCTGGAGGAAGCTTCATTTTTCTATCTATTTTACCTTGCTTTACTTTTTGACGAATATCTATTGATTTACGAAAGTCCTTGTTCGCTTTTGGAGATGTTGCGTTCAAGTGAATGGCCATTTTGTTTATTGTTATGAAATCTTGAGGTGGTTGACTCGTCTGAGATGAGTTGTGGATGTTCCAGGAACGGGTTACTATATTATTTTAAAAAAAACATTTTTTTTTAATTTTTTTTAATTTTTTTAACTTACTTATTGACACTCCTTCTGGATCCGGTTTTACTGGTAGACCGTAGGTAAAATCAGGAGGAGGAAGCTTCCAGAAGGAATGCTTCTTTACTCCTATTGGATGATCGTTCTCTATTAAGGCGTGTTTTAGACGTTCTAACATTTTTTTTATTAAGTTATATTTTTTATTTTTTTATTATTTTTTGTAGGTTTTTAGATTAAAAGGTTTTTGAAATGGGAGTTATAGGATAATTTATTTTATTTTTTTTAATAATTTTTTTTAACTTTTATATTCAAATTATATAATATAATTGTGCATTTTAATTATTTCTAATTTTATTTTTATTTTGTTAAAGAATAATATACTATTAAAATCAAAAAAACTTAGATTTGTTTATCACAATATTTAAAAGAATAAATCATTTATTTGAAACTTTCAAATAATTATTCTATATAATTATGATGATTATTATGAAAATAGAAGACATTTGTATTATATGTTATAATATATAATTAAATAAAAACTTAATAAATTTGGAGATAAACACATTTTCAATAAAAGTATATATTCCATACGACAATAGTTCAATCAAAAAAAAAGATATTAAAAAAATAAAAAAATCATTTTGAAATCCAAATCAATAATTGTCATCAAAAAAAATATTCCCACTAAAAGACTAGAATTCACAACAAAATTTATTATTCTAAAAAATAAAAAAAAAAAAGAAGGAAAAAAAAAATTATAAATCAAAGAACAAAAGTTTCTAATTTTAAAAAATATTGTTTTAATGAAATTTACATAACATCAGTTCCAGGATTCCCTCTTCCTCTATAATATTCAATAGTGACTTTTCCATTAACATCAACAACTTTTCTTTTACAGCAAGTAGTTAGAGCTTGAGTACACATTTGTCCTTTTGTAGGTGGTTTACAGCATCCATTTCTATTAACCCAACAACAAGAATCTCTATTATCTAATTGACAATTTCTTCCTAATCTAGAAGATTCTAAATTAATTTCTTCAGGAAGACATTTTTTCACTTCTTCATATGCTGCTGGATACATTTCTATTAATTCAAGAAGTAATTTGAAGTATCTCCTTCTTTTACTAATTCTATTACTCTGCTAAAATCTTTCATTAATGTTTCTGATTGTAATAAACATTTTACTACGTCAAGTGGAGTATTTTCAAGAGCTAATTCATGTTCTGAGGTAAATGCTAATAATGCTATTACTAAAATTAATGATTTCATTTTTTTTTTTTTTTTTTGGATTTTTATATAGTATAATTATTAATTATTATTTATATTGATTAAAATTATTTTTTTTAAATTTATTGTAAATCATTTTCAATATATAACAATTCATTGATTTTAAGAATTTTTTCTATCTATGATGAGCAATGTTAAAATTTGTAATCTAATAGATAGAATATTTAAAAATCATTATTTGGGGTTAATGAATTTATTTTTTGTTTTTTTAATAATTTAATAAAAATTTATCAATTTAAAAGGTTTAAATATAGTTCATAAATTGTTTTTTAATTAAAGTAATTCTAATTCTAAAATTATTCAATCACTTAAATTGAATTAATAAAAATTGTTTAAATAAAACAAATAATATTCAACATAATTGAGGATTTAAAATAATTGTCTTATAAACAAACTTATATTATAAAGATTTCTATTTTTTAAGTCAAAAGCTGAAAATCTAAATAAAGTGAAAAGAAAAGAGAAGAATAAACAATATAAAAATGTATAAAAGAAAGAAATCCAACCTCTTAAAAACCATTTTTCTTGAGAATATCGATATATTATACAAAATACAGTCATATAATACCAAAAGAATACAGTAACAAAGAAATTAATCACAAGAAAAATAAATAGTTTTATTTTGATAGATTTCAGATAATGACCTGTTAACATTGTTAAAGATTTATTATTCTTCAATTCATATACAAAAGTTTCCATTATTGGAGAAAATAAAACAATACTTTTTAAAAATTTGTAAATTAGCATTCCCAATATAAAGGAAAAAAAACTATATAATAATGAAACAGTAAATTTTAATTGACCATAATAATCTTTTGAAATTTGAGGAATTAAATAAAGAATTCCATTAATTGAAAACATTATTTCTAAATGAGTTAAATAAACAATTATATTTATATTTATTATTTCAAAGTAAGATAATTTTTGAAATATCCTTACAAGAGGATATTTTTCAATAAAATTATGTTTAAATACTTTGAGAAAACTTCTTTTATCTTTTCTAATTGCAAAATTATATGGAAGATTTTCATATAAATTCTTTCTTTCTATAATTTGAAGAGAAGATTTTGCCCTAATTGATAAAATTCTTTTTTGGGAAAGGTCTTTTGAACCTGGTTCTAATTCATTTTTTTCATATTTACCATTGTTTTCATTTATTAATTTATCAACATTATCATTTTTTTGAAGAATTTTATGTATTTGACTTATTATTCCATCAAATCCATAAAAAAGGAAATGTATTATTGATATTATTGATGTGCCATTAATAAAACTTCCAAATATAAATCCTATATTATATCTTAAATCGCTAGCTTTTAAAAATAAATTTAAACATTTTGAAATTTTAAGGTTTGTATCTCCTGCAATTTTTCCAAAAAGCTTTTTAATACTAAATTTTCCATTTTTATTTCCAAAAAGATTTTTAACATTAAATTTATTTGTTTCAGTGTTAGTTCTTGTTAAATCAAAACTTCTTGAATCAATGTCACAATTACAAGAAACTGTATCTGTCGCATAATTCATTTTATTAAATTTACAATTATCTTTACAAATATTTACATTTTGATAAAATTCTTTTTTTCTATCTTCTAAAGTAATATCTTTTCCATTAACAGCATAAGGGAAACATAAATCATTAAAAAATGGATCACTTATATTATATATATCAATATTATCTTTACTCATTTCTTTTGCTAAATCATAATTAATATCAGTTCCATTATCAATTGGATAAATTATTTGAATGTTTATATCTTTACAATAATCTAAATTTACTTTAGTTCCATTTTTAGTATATACTTGATATTGTACTTCTCTTGTTGTTGTGTTTGGTTTTAAAAAATCTACTTTTGCTATAATCAAAGATTCATCTTCTTCAATAAATCCTTTTTTTTTTAATATTGATTCACATTGACTAAAATCAATATCAGAAACAGAAGAATTTTTATCAAAAGGTTTATCAGTATAATATACTTCAAGTATATATTTGTCATCTTCTAATTTTCGATCTAAATCAGCAATAACTGTATTTATTCTATCCATTCTTTCAATTAATATTTCAATTTCATTTAATATACATCCATCTTCTTCTTCATTTAATCTATAAGCTTCATTAGGACAAATGATTTTATCTTTGCAAATATAAGTATTTTTAACAAGTCTATATTCTGGTTGACATTGGATTAAACAAGTTAATTCCCCTAAATTATTAACATATGAATAATAATTTGGAAGACATTCTAAACAATAATTTGTAGAGTCACAAGCACAATAATTATTACAAACTATTAAAGTCACTGTTCCTATATTTGATTGTTTAGTAGTTTTTGAAGAATCAACAATCATATAATCAAAATTATATGTTCCTCCATTTACATCTCTTAAATCTTTTATATAATTAATAATTTGTTCTTTAGTATAAAATCCTGTTTTTAGCGAGTCATTCTGAGCATCATGAACAGTGAGATTTCCTTTAATAGATTCATTATCATAAATAATATATATTAGTTTATCATCTAGAAGATCTGGTTCATCTGGTTTAATATAATCATTAAAATTAATAATGTTAACTTGAGTATTCACTATTTGATTAAAATTTAGCACTTTAATATCTTCACATATTATATCACCATCACATTCTCGACATTCATATTTTTCTACTGTCTCTTCACATCTACATCCAGCTTTACAAACAAAAATTTTAACTAATGCTGTATTTGAAAGAATTTTTCCATCTTTTTCTATAAAATAAGTGAAAGAATATTCTCCTTTTTTAGTTGCATAATATTCTATATCATTAGTTTCTATTATATTTTCTGCTATAATATCATATGCATTTGTTAATGAATTTTTAATTGATATTGTTCCTAAAAAATTATTATTTCGGGTAATTTTTATTTTTAATCCATAAAATTCAATATAGTTAAATAATTCTATTATTTTAGTTTGTTTTTCATTCATTAAAATTTTTTTATCTTTGATATTTATTTGACATTCTGAATTAATTAAATCAAATCCATCTTTGCAACCACTACATTTACAATTTATATCATATTCACTACAATATGGATCTTTATTTTCACAACAATTTCCTAATGGTTCTGAATCTGAATATTTTTGAAAAATATAATAATTTGATGCCGGTGATGATAGAATGCAGTCTACACAATTCATTCTAGTTTCGGATATTGAGTTTGGATTACAAGAAACACATGAATAATCACATGAAGTTATATCTATATAACAATAAACTTTATAATTACTTCCAAACATATTATTACTATTGAAATTAGCATTATTCGAATAATAACTATTTGAACAATCAATTCCATATTTTTGAGAAATATAGATATTATCGAATATATATTGAGTTCTTAATGAAACAGAACTATATACACTGCTTTGAAAATTATATAAATAACTTTTACAATCACTATTATTAAAATATATTTTCTCAGGATCTTCATTTTGAATATTAATTTTAACATAATCATTAGTATTTTGAATTCTTACATTAATAGATTTATCCGTACAATTTCCATCACTAGAAGGAATTAGTGAAGCAGAATATTCCTTTTCATGTAATGAACCACAACCACCATGATATTGTATAAAATATACATTTTTATTTGGTAATATAGTAAAATCTTTCGATGGATGATTTAAATCTCCAAATACACTATCATATCTTACTCTTCTATCATCACTATATAATATAAAATTATATCGTTGTGCAGCATTAAGTGGACAACCAATCATTAATAAACTATTATTTAATATATTCATTGAAAAATATTTTGAGTTGGAACATGTAATATCTGATTTAAAAGTTCCTAAATTATATATTCCATTTTCAAAACTTCCAGTAGCACAACAAACATTATCATTATTAGAATTAATAAAGCAATTCATATATTTATTATTTCCCATTTTTATAACTTGTAATTGACTTAAATTTTCACAACCATTTCCTAATTTAATTTGATTACTTGACTTATTTAAAGTTTTTGTTGTATTATCAAATGTTCCAGATTCAACTGTTTCTGAATTTGATTTAATATAAATATATTGATTATCAATGTAATAAACATTTAATTGATCTGGATTAGAACAGACTTCATTTAAATTTTCAGATAATAAAATATGAGAATTACTAGAAAGATCAAAAATAGCAAATTCACATCGATTATTTGTAATATTTACATAAGAAGCGAAAAATTGATTTTCATCGATTGGAGATAAAGATGTTAATTTCGAAAATTGAATTTCTTGAAATAGATTTTCTTTGATACACCTATTTTCAGTCATACAGTTCTCATTGGATGAATCAGGATTATAATAAATTCGAAATTTAGATGGACTCTCTGTTGAAGATGGAGAAATAATATAACGTAACTTTCCATCATTATCTGAATATGTTATAGGATAAAAAGTTCCATTAAATAAAAAAGGAGGATTAGAAATTTTATTAATCACATTTTCACCTTCACCTATTTTTCTAATTACTGAATATTCTGGATGAAATATTAGAACATAGTTATTTGAAATTGCTCTTGTCACAAATAATGATTTACGAGATGCATTTATGTTTAATTTTTCCCCCCCAGAAATAAAAATAAATTTCAGTATAAGAATATATAAGGCGATTTTCATTTGAGCTAATTATTATTTTATTTATATTTATTTTCAATGAATCATTTTAAAAATAAAAAATAATGAATCATTTATTTTTTCCTTATATTTTTATTTTAAAAGCAAAAATAATTTAAATAAAAACAAAAATAAAACAATTTTTATTGTTTTTTATCTTTATATAATAATTCTTTATATATATTCTTTATTAATCTTTTTAAATATATTTTAAATTTTTTCTCCAAAAATGTATAAAAAATATATAAAATATTGTCGAAAATAATAAATAAATATATATTCAATTAAGTTTTTGAAGTAAGTACTCTATATCCATCCCAATCATTAGGTGGAGTATAGTCTAAACTTTTGATATAATCTAAAATAGTTTTTGTAGGTCCATCACTTTTATCTAAATATCTTGCTTTTTCCAAAGATTGAGCAGCTTCTTTCCATTCACCATCAATATAATCATTAAATCCATCTTCAAAACAAGTATAAAACATATCACTTTTAATTTGTTTTAACAATTGTCTTAAACCTTTACTTTGTTTTAAATATATTTCTCCAAGTGTATTATTTTTTTTTAAAGATTTATATTTCTGCCATAATTTTTTTTTTTTTAAAGCATAATAAGCTCTTCTTTCTCTTAAAGTTAATCTATCTTTTTTACTTATAATTTTACCAGGCTGAATATTTCTATTAATATCAACAGTATATAAACTAACAGGTTTTTCACTTCCTTTTAAAGTAACGATATCAATTTTTCTACATTTTCTTTTCATGAAATCAGATAATAAATCATAAAATTCACCACTACATAAAATATCTACTCCATATATATTTGTTGCTGTTTCTAAACGAGCTGCAATATTTACATTTGGACTTAAATATGAACAATCTATTTTATAATAAGATCCTATTGCTCCTTCTATTCCCCATCCTGTATGTAATCCAAATCCCATTTGAACTGAATATTTTGGACCAAATTTTTTCATTAAATCTGGATCTTTTCTATATGATAATATTTTTTGAGATTTATTTATTTTTTTTATTATATTTAAAAATCCTAATAATGCACAATCTGCTAATTCATGGTTTTCTTCAACTGACATTTTTCCACCTTCACTATTATATGTATTAATATTGATATTATTATTTGATACTGAATTTTTTGATTTTTTTTTAAATTTCCATGCTAATAAATAACAATCACCTAAATTTTTATTTGTTATTCCATTAAATTTATCTACACAAGAATGAACAATATCACTTATTTGATTTACAAATATCATTGTTTTTTCTTGAAAAACTTCGTTAATTTCACTAAAATTATGTATAAAACAAAAACCAAAAATTGCGTTAATTTTTTTTCCTTGTAACATAGGATTTAAACCTTCTGAACTAGATATATTTTCTTTTAAAATTTCTCCTCCAGCTTCTCCAAAATTTATTGCCATTAAAGCTGAAATTCTTATAATTGCACTTTGAATTATTTTAATTTCATAACTTACTGAATTTTCATCTTCATTTTTATTTGATGAATGTTCCATACTATTTTTTAATTTTGTAATTGTTTTGCTTCCTACTGGATCTTTACTTACTAAATCAATTACTTTTCCAATTTTTTCTAAAGGATGAAAAATTAAATTATATATATCATTATTTATTAATAAGCATATTATTGAAACACTTATTACAATATATATTAATCTTAATAAAAATATTAATGATGTCATTTTTGATATTTGTCTTTTTGATATTATTATTATTGTTGTGGGGTCTTTTTTTGAATATATATATGATATCTCACTTTTATAATAATCTTTTTTGAAATTTAATTTCATTGATTTATTTTGATAAATTATATGATCTCTCCATTCAACTTGTATAACTGGATGCTGAGATAATACATTTGGGAATAAATATTCATTAACAAATTGTTGAATGTATGAATGATCATTAATGTTATATTTATTTGAATAATTATTTATCAGGTTACACATTAAAACATAAGAAAAACTTTCTTTATTCATATTATCTTCATCTAAATAAATTGATGCTATAAATACTAACATTACAATTATTATCATCAATCTTGATATTCCTTCTGTTACTTTTTGACTAATTTTTTGCTGTTTAAAAACATGTTTTTCTAAATATATTTTAATATCTTCTTCCCATTTTTTATATTCATTATCTACTGCACTTGAATTTATCAAAGAATTTTTTTTAGATTTTTTTTGAGAAGATTTGAATAAAGATTCATGAACTTGATTTAAATGTAAAGTTGTTCCACAATTATTTATTTCTTTTAAATTTGAAGTAGATGTACCTTTCATTTGATGAAAACTTCTTGATTTATTAAATTTATTTTTTTTTTCAGCTAATTTTTCTATTTTTTTCTTTATATTTTTTTGTCTTTCCCTTTCTTTAATAATCTCAACTAATAATCTATAAAATTGAATAACTCTTAATAATTTTAAAACTTGAAAAAAATTAATAAACAATTCAATAAATGATTGATCTTCATATGATAAATATCTATTTTGATGATTTGGAAATAATAATTTTTCTAATAAACTATAAGAAATAGAATCAATGTCAAAAATCATAAAAATACAAGAAAAAAAATCTTCCCAAAAATATATAGAACAAAATGATTTTTCAATAATTAAACTCCTAAAAATAAAATCAAAGAAAGAATAAATAAAAATAATAAAATAAACTAAATTCAAAATATTTTTTAAATGAGCAGGTAAACAAAAAGTTTTGATATCATAGAAAAAAATTGAAATACAAATAACAATTAACATTATAATAATTCCAGTTTGAGAATTTTCAAAATTTTTAATAGCTTCAATAACTTTCAAAAATATAGTTATTGCTTTAATAGGATTTGTTTGAACAATTTTAATAAGTTGAGGAGAAGAAATTGACTCTTCTTTAACTTCTTCTTTTGTAAAAAAATTATTTACCCAAAGTCCTTGTCTTCTTTTTTTGTCTCCACTAGGAGTTAATCCTGAAGGTGTCATTATAGTATTATTTATATTTTCTTCTTCATTTATTATATTATTATTTAATGAGGCTTTTAATTCGGCAATTGATTGATTTTGATTGTTTTCTTTATAGATATTATTCATTATTTCTAAATCTTGTAATTGATTTTTCATTAAATTAATTACATTTTTGGCTTTTTTAAATTGATATTTTAAAATAAAAAATAAAGTTTTTTTTTATAAGGTTTTTATTTGAAAATATTTATTATTGTTTATTTCATGTTAACATTATGATAAGGTTAAAATTTTTTAATGATTTCATGAATTTTTTTTTTTGGAATGAGTTGTTGGTTCTTTTATATTTTTTATAAATATGTTAAAAATGCTTTGGTTTAAATTTTATTTTCAATTTTCTCTTTACATTATCTCATTTTATTTAATTATTTAATTAATTTATTTTATTTAAAGATAAAATGCACATTTAAAAAATTATATTCTGTTAAATTTCCATGATTCTCCAACAAAATACTTTTCTAATAAAAAAATACTTTTATTTTTTTTACAAAGCACTTTTATAATATATATATATAAACTTCCTTTAATTTTTCCAATTAAAAATAAATTCACTACAAAATGTTTTCTTTTTCAAATTAACTTTTATAAATTTAGAAAAATAAAAATAAAGCTTGTTTAATCCTTTAATTGTTTGAAGTTTAAATTTCCAAAAAATATAATTAAAACAATA
>JAEEGK010004845.1_pt1 | contig 32802 bp, 16 predicted proteins | sample 8958771 | NCBI WGS metagenome assembly JAEEGK01 (sample SAMN16246547, study PRJNA631951) | gut metagenome | biome: gut microbiome; feature: rumen; material: SC-attached | host: Bos | place: Iran: Karaj | collected 2018-10 | reverse complement strand
CATAGTCGAAATAGCCGTTCGAATGCGCTTTGTTGTTATTGTCCAGACGGTCCGCACCGATCAGTTTGATAATAGGCTGTTCCTTCACCTGTGGCTCCGGTATATATGAGATGTACACGCCCGTAGTATCGCTTTGGTATTTCACGTCGAGACGGAACTTGTCCTTCTCCACGGAAGAGGCGAGATAATACACGTTGCGCATCATCAGTTTCCAGTTCGACATCTGCGGCGACTGACTCGTGTTCTTCAGCGATTTCACGAAAAGGGCATTCGTCGTGTTATCGGTAACATCCGAGGCGAATTCTCCCACTTGATAAGTCTGGCTGTTATAGGTGTATTCGTATGCCACTGCCAGCACCTGATCTGTCTGCAGGGCTGTTCTCAGCGAGATGTAGCCCATGGCATTGTTCAGGGTGTATTCCGAGGAATTCAGCAGTCGCGCACTCTCCAGTTTCTCGTAGGTATATCCGCCTTCCAGACCCTCATGACCGTCGAGCACCGAAGTCGTCTGGTCAATATTACGCGCCTCCACGTAGCTCGTATTCAACTTCGAATACAGGCTGTTCGCATGATTGGAGGCAGGAATGTCCGAAGTGGCTCCCTCACCGAGATCATTGAAGGCCACGATGTTACGGGTGTTTGTCGTCGTTCCTGTCTTGTTCGTCACCCACACTTCCACGCGGTTGATGGTGATGCCCGTCGTCAGGTTGGGCAGCTTCTTCATCGAAGCGTTATACTTGTCACGGAAGAAAGTGGAGAGGAAGAAGTGGCGGTTTTCTTCATAGTCCGAAACGTCCAGTTCGAAAGGTGTGGTCTGCACGCCACCCTTACTGGCGACGCTCTTCGATGCCGATTTCTTCTGCGACACCACCGTCTGTAGCTTCAGTTTGCCAAACTGAAGATCCGTACGGATACCAAACAGACTCGATGCACCGCGCACCAGGGAGGAATTGCTGGGGAAGGTCACGTTTCCGCCTTCCACGAGTTTCACGATCTCGTCTTCCTTACCCTCATATTTCAGCTTCATGTTCTGGGCGTCATAGTCGAACGTTGCATCCGTATTGTAGTTCAGGTTCAGGTTCACCTTGTCACCCACCTTTCCGTTCACGCTCAGATTAATCTTCTCGTCGAAGTTCATCGTCGTGGTCTTACGATTACGGATAGGCAGCGAAGGATTATCGATGTTCTTCATCGTGGCACCCAGTTTCAGCTCTGCCGTTCCCTGCGTCCTCACACGCACGCCGCCAGGACCGAAGATCTTCTCTGCGGGTCCCAGTTCGAAATGCATGTCCGTGAAGTCAAACTTCTCCTTACCTTTCGTTTTATAGATCTCGTCGTTCTTCTTGCGGTAGAAGTCCTTACGTAACTGCCAGTTGCACCATTCGCCAAACTCCTCGGCGGTCATCAGCACGGGAGCGCCCAGATACTGAGTGCCCATCTTCGAACCGAAGAGATAGCCGCCCAATGTGTCGTTATATTCCGGTTTCAGCTCAATGTTCTCAGGCATCGTCAAATCCGCGGAACCCCGTTTCAAATCCTCCTGAGTAATGGGTTGCGTCCGCTGTATTTTCCACCGTGGATTCAGCAAAGAGTCGGGAATCACCTCATCATCATCAAGGATAGGCTGTGCCGTAACGTTCTGTTTGTTAGCCCCTTGCTGTGAAGCATCATTATTGTTTCGTCGCGTACGGTCATCCTGTCTTTGCGGGTTCTGAGCATTTCTCGCTCCTCTCGTTCTATTATCCTGAAGCCAAGGCGCGGCGGTCCAGGCGAGCACATTCATGCTCACCAATGCCATCACCATTAATATCAGCTTCAGTCTTCTCATATCTTTTTCGATGGAACGGGAGGGCGAAGGAACGAGGGAACGAGAAATGTTCCGAATCTGGACTCTAACGCAGGATTTTGCAGGGAGTAATCTCGCTCCTTCGTACCCTCGCTCTCTCGCCCTCTCGTTATTTTATCTGTTTCAGCGCCAGCTTCACCACCTGTTCAACGGGCAGCGACGGGTCTTTCTGCAAAATGGCCGTGACCACCTTGGCCGTGGGAGCCGGCGAGAAGCCCAGCATCGTGAGCGCGCTGACGGCCTCGTCTTTCACCGGACTGCTCACCAGCGGCGTGCTCTTGCCGGCATTCGACGGCAGTTCCTGGGCTATTCCGCTCTGCACAATCTTGTCTTTCAGGTCCACGATGATGCGCTGGGCCGTGCGCAGACCGATGCCTTTCACGCCCTTCAGCAGCCGTTCGTCGCCCGTAGAGATGGCGTTGCAGAGTTCCTGCACCGACATCGACGAGAGAATCATTCGGGCAGTACCCGCCCCCACGCCGCTCACCGTGATGAGCAGCACGAACATATCACGCTCCTGTCGGGTGGCAAAACCGTAGAGCACGTAAGCATCTTCGCGGATGGCCTCATACGTCCAAAGCCGCGTCTCCTTCTTACCCTGCACCGCAGAGTAAGTATTCAGCGAAATATTCAACCCATAGCCCACGCCATGGGCTTCGATTACAGCATAAGCCGGGGTGAGTTCCGTCACTTCACCCTTCACGTATTCTATCATATCCTAAACTATAATCCAATAATTTGTATATACATTTTTATAAACGACTCCCCCGCCCTTTTATTGCATTAAGGGAGAAAAATAGGGAAAAGACCCTCCCCACTGCCCCTCCCTAAAGGGAAAAGACCCTCCCCCTACCCCTCCCTAAAGGGCGGGGAGTAGATAGAGATGAGCCGCCACTGTACTCCCCGCCCCTCAAGGGGAGGGGCAGGGGTGGGATCTGTAATTATAAAGACGGAAGAAAAATTAGCTAAACTGCTACGATGCAAGAAGCCTCCCCTCGGGGAGGTTGGGAGGGGGTTATTCTTCGGGGAGGTTTGGAGGGGGTTATTTAAAATTCCTGACATTTCCGCATCAACAATTCGAGATGAAATAGAAAACAGAAACGGGTAAAAGACGGTTAATGAACTATTAAAGTACGGAAAACAGGCTTCCGCCCATCAAAATATAGGCTTTTAAAGTTCAAATAATAGGCTTTTGAAGTCCAAAAGATTATTATTTGAAGTCCGGATAAAGTTCATTTAAACTGTAATTAAGCCCCAATTACAGTCCAAACGCCCAAGAATTAAAGTTCAGATGATTTGGAAAGAAAGCCAAAACGCCGCTTCCTCTTCCTAAGATTTTCATTATCAACAACTTGCAGAAAAACCTTCAAAACTCGCAAATTCACCACCAAAACCACGTTTCCTGATTCTCACTCAAGTCTCAGCCCATCAAAATTCAGAATTTTCTTTACGTTTCAACAATGGAACAAAAATCTTCAAAAATCAAACACAAATCTTCCCTTTAAGCCTAACAAGCCGCCCCTAAAACATTTTTGCCGGATTTTTGCAGATTTTCGTCCCAATGCAAATATAATGAAATAAGCCCAATGAGTTTGGACGGAAAGAGAAAAAAGCGGATTCACAGTGACAATCAGGCACTCTGCAGTTCTTTACCCAAAGCATGAAAAGCATCGCGTATCTGCTGAACCCTTTGCTCGCTGGGTTTTGAGATGCCATAAATGTAACGGGCCAAAAGACTCTTGTTGATACCAAGATAACGGGCCACCTCTGAAACATTCAACCAGGGGAAGCGCTTAAACATCGCTCCGACCTCATTCTCTTCGTTAGGTTCCGAGGTTTCATAGAAACTCGATATGTGCATGTCCGCATCCAAAGTTTCCCATCTTACAGCCATTCCGTCCTCATCAATCGTGAAATCGTTACGCTGTTCAACGGTAGCCTCCTCCAATTCCGGATAGGCTTTCAGGGGACGACTAAGCACCCTCCCCTCAGAAGACCTCATATAAATACGGTCAGCATCAAACCATAAATTCTTTATCTGCTCCATAATCTACAATGTTTGAATTATCCAAATCTCTTATGCCACTCATTGATAAAAGTTATTCATGCGTAGCTTTCCACCACGATGTTTTCTCTTTTCCGTCCAGCGCTACGCTGTTGACGCTTGGGTCGGAAATGGTGATGCCGGAGAAGGTGTTCACATCGATGACTGTCGGGCTGTTATACAGAAAAGAATAAATCTGGGCGGTGCTGCACTTGCTGCAGACGGCACTTTCCATCAGGGTGACGATATACGAGTAATCAACCAAACCGGTGCAGAGTTTTTCCAGATAGTCGCCCATGTCAAAGAAGATGGGGTCGTAGAAGCCATCGAGCACCTGAATGCTATGAAGGGCTTCGTCGGACAGCTTATATTTTGAATTAATTTCGCGCATGGCCGTGGCCAATTCGTCCATCTGGCGGCAGTCGATGGCGGAAAAGGTGCCGTAGGGCATCACGTAGTCTCGGTAGAATCTGTCGAAAGCCGAAACGGCATCCACATAGCCTGGTGTGACAGAGGCCAGCGAAGCCCACATAGAATAGTAAGGAACTCCTACCGCCATCACTTCCGACGTGGATGCCAACAGGAAGTCGGTCACGTTCCGCAGTTCGTAAGCCACCTCAACATTGGCCATATAACAGTCGTCGAACAGAATGTATTCCATCTTCATGCCGGCATTGGCAATGGCCTGCGCCAGCGTGGGAATGTCGGTGCTGAAAGTGCTAATATCGCTCACGCTACCGAAAAACCGCGTATGCATCGGGGTTATCACTCCGTCGTAGTTTTGATAAGGGATGCCCACCCCCGGCCCCTCCCCAAGGGAGGGGGAAGTCTCCTTGGCATAATTGGGATAGCGGTGCCACGAGTCTTTGAAGGTCCATCCTGTTCCATGGCAGCCTAACACCATGGCATAGTGCTGTGCGGTGGCATGGCTCTTCACTTCGTTCAGAATATCGGTCAGCCCTTTTACCGCGGTGTACTCGTGTCCCGAATAATCCTTCACCAATTTCTTTTCGCATTTTACGCGCGATTTATTGTACGTGATTTCATAGAGCTTCGATTTGTTGTACGACTCGCTGATAAAGAGCATCAGACGGTAGTCCGTCATGCCCTTCATGCCCTCAATGGCCGTGCAGACGCTTTCTACGTTTTCTGTCAGGTAGGGATAAAGTCCCTCGCTGGACAAAGAACCCGTCCATGGCATATACAACAGTATGGTCAGTTCATTATCTATTACAGGGGGATCGGATTCTCCGCTACTATCCGTAAAATCTATATAGTCAATTTCGGAGGTGTTGTACTTTATGACTTCGCCATTCTTCATGTGCAAGTTTACGGTCTGTGCACATGCCATAGTGGCGATAAACAGCGAGGCGACGAGTACAACAATATGTTTCATTTGCTTGTTACGAATAGCGTTTGATTTTGCAAAGATACGAAAATAATTCATAATTCATAGTTCATAGTTCATAATTTCTCATTATCTCATTTGCATTTTCTTAATTTCTCATTTCTCATTTTCTCAATTTCTCATTTTTTATTACCTTTGCAGTCGTGAAAGAGAAACTTTGGAACGGGAATTACTGGAAGGTGATGATAGCGAATTTCACGCTGTTCTTCGCCTTCTATCTGTTGACACCCCTGTTGCCACTCTACCTGAGCGAGCATTTCCATGCCACGAAAGATGTCATCGGCGTTGTGCTCTCAGGCTATACGGTGATGGCATTGCTTTCACGTCCGTTCAGCGGCTATCTGGTGGATACCTTCGACCGCAAGAAGGTGCTGATGTGGTGCTTCTTCCTGTTTTTCATCTTCTTTGCAGGCTATCTGGCTGCCTCCACCCTACTGCTGTTCACCATCGTCAGGACACTTCATGGTGCCCCTTTCGGAAGTGTGACCGTGGCCAACTCCACGATGACTATTGACGTGCTACCTCCCTCTAGGCGCAATGAGGGCATCGGCTACTATGGCCTGGGCAACAATCTGGGAATGGCCTTTGCTCCCTCGGCAGGACTGTTCATCTACCATGAGACGCACAACTTCGAACTGCTGTTTTGGCTGGCGCTGGTGATTGCCGGGATAGGGCTGTGTGTGGATGCGAGCATAAAGAGGAAAGAGGAAAGAGGAGAGAGGAGAGAGAATAGAGAAAAGAAAACGGTAATCAGTCTTGACCGCTTTTTCCTGACAAACGGATGGCTGCTGGCCGTGAACATGGTGTTCTACGGATTCTGCTTCGGTGTGCTAAGCAACTACCTGGCCATCTATTGCAAGGAAGTGATGGGAAGGACCGGCGGAACTGGCCTTTACTTTGCCCTTCTTTCCGTGGGCCTCATCGCGACAAGACTGCAAGGCAACAAGGGACTGCGAGAAGGGAAACTGACGAGAAATGCCGCACAAGGGGTGTTGCTCTCATCGATAGGCTATGTGCTGTTTGTGGCCTGTCCGAATGATTTCGGCTACTATGGCTCTGCACTTTTCATCGGACTGGGCAACGGACGAATATGGCCTGCTTTCCAGAACATGATGATAGCCATGGCCCACAACAACCAGCGGGGAACAGCCAACAGCACTATTCTCGTGGCATGGGACATAGGCATGGGATTGGGTGTCCTGCTGGGAGGTGTGGTTGCCGAGCATATAGGCTACGTGACTGCCTTCTGGATGACAGCCGTGGCACAAGTGGCCGGAAGCCTGCTGTTCTACCTGAAGACCCGCGGATTCTTTGAGGCGAGAAGACTTAGGTGAAAGTGAAGAGTGAAAAGTGAAGAGTGAAGAATAATTTTACAAACTTAAAATAAAAAAGAAATGGGAAAATTAGTGATTAACTCGTACGACGAGTTTGCAGCCCACCTGGGCGAGGAATTAGGAGCTTCTGACTGGCTCCAAGTGGATCAGGACCGCATCAACCTCTTTGCTGATGCAACGCTGGACCACCAGTGGATTCATGTGGACGTGGAACGCGCCCAGAAGGAAAGCCAGTACAAGAGCACCATTGCCCACGGCTATCTGACTCTCTCGCTGCTGCCCTACATGTGGGACCAGATTATCGAGGTGAACAACATCAAGATGCTGGTGAACTACGGCATGGACAAGATGCGCTTCGGACAGCCCGTCATCACAGGCAGCCGTGTAAGACTGGTGACCAAGCTCCACAACATCCAGAACCTTCGCGGTATCTGCAAGGCCGAGATTGATTTCAAGATAGAAATCGAGGGCCAGCGTAAACCAGCCCTCGAAGGTATTGCTTCGTTCCTATACTACTTCCAGTAGCCCACCCCTGCCCCTCCCAAAGGGAGGGGTTTTTATTTCGCTACAGCATATCAAGCCTCCCTCCCTTTGGGAGGGATTGAGGGTTGGCTATCCCCACGGGGAGGTTTGGTGGGGGTTATTTTATCAGTTTCACCTTTGAGTTCAGGCCGCTGGGCATGGGCTCCCATGTGTCGTATAAGGTCTTCTTGTAGTTGATGTCAACCACATTGATTTCCTCCATCTTACGCCACTTCACACCCTTTCGGTCAAGGTCTGCAATGCGGTTGGCCGGCAGGTTGGTCACCTCGATGCGGATGGTGTTCTTGCCTTTCTTCAAGGTGTTCTTGCAATCAAGCACGTAAGGTACTGACCAGGCACAACCGAGATACTGTCCGTTGATATAGACACGGGCACTCTCACGCACATCACCAAGGTCTATTTTCCATGCCGCGGCATCCTTCAGATCCTTCTTCTTCAGTTTGACGGTGGTCTCATAGACACCTGTTCCCATCGTGACACGAGTCTCATCGCTCAAGGTCTCCCACGTCTGGAGGTTGTCGAGGGTGAAGGTCTGACTAACCTTTGGCGTCTCTTCTATGAACGAGAGTTTCCAGGGGCCGTTGAGTTCCACATTCATCTCTGCTGCAGCCGTATCACAATAGACGGGAAGGGCCTCGGCCACAGGCAGTTTCTGGTTGAAGGTCTGGAGAATCATCGACTGTCCACTACGCATTTTCATTTGAATCTCCCGTCCATCTATATAGGCTGCATAGCGCTGGCCTGTCAGGGGGTCGAACCACATGGCGTCCTTAAACTCCACACCGGGGATGATATCCTCATAGACATCATTCGGCGTCAGATTGGCAATAAAATAGTGATAGCCCGTGGGGTTCTTGCGGCGGATGGCCTTCAGTCCATATTCCGTCTTCATGGTCTCAGGCTTGGCTGCAGCATTCATCGCATTCACATCCGTGCCATAGATAATCCGGGCACCCTGAACCTTCATGGCCTCAATGTGGGCCTTCACCTGCTCAGGCATGTCTCCGCTACCAGGAATGATGAGGGCCTTGTAGCGGGTTCCGGCGGCTGTCTCGATTCCACCATTCACCACCTTGCAGCCCATCAGCAGGCGCTCGGAGATGTAGTCACAATCGAAGCCGGCCTTGTCAATATCGAGGATGGTCTGGATGAACTCCGGAGCCAGCTTGCCCATGGCATGGATGGAGAACTGCATCAGCAGCTTGTCGGGGTTCTTCTTCCACATATCCCGGATGGGCAGATAGACCAGGAAGTCGTTGTCGGGCTGTCCCCATTGCAGGAAACTCTGGCAGCGCTCCACATATTTCATGAACTCGGGGGCATCACGCCAGATGGAGTTCGTGGGGCTCATGTCTATCGAGGCATAGAACTTCCAGCCCGGCCAGGGGTCATCCTTGGGAGAATAGCAGGTACCGTGGAAGAACATACGGTTCACTCCGGCACAGAACATCAGGTCAAGATCGGGCTTGAACTGTGAGAGCGATGTGCGGAAATGCTCCGTGAGCCATGTGAAGGTTTCGCTGCTCGTAAAGGGCTTTCCACAGATATGGGCTGCCGACGGAGCATACTTGAACATGGAATAGTCTGAGTCGTTCTTACGGGTCTTACCAGGGTCTTGGCGCAATCCCTTGATACCAAAGTCGGAAAGTCCGAAGCCCTCAATCTCAGGAATATCCACGGCTGCATAACAGTCGATGAGATTGGCCGGTGAACCATGAGCCTGATTACGGGTGATTGCCCCATGACTGTGAGCCCAGGCGGTCCATTGCTGGGTGAAATTCTCCAGAAGCAGATCACTGAGTGTCTCACGGTAGTCTGAGACGAGCTTCACATCTCCGTGGGTAAACGCCAGCAGATGGTCTTCCAGCCTGTAGCCACGACGCTTGTAGAACTCCTCGAAAAGCGTTGGCGTCCAGGTAGCATCGGCCACCTCATAGCTGTCGTTGAAGAAGGTGTGTGGATAAGGCGTATGCGTACGCTCAAAGGCATCCTCAATATGTTTCAGATAGTTAGCCACAGCTTTCCGGTCAAAGTGGTCAATGACCAATCCCTCACCGCCAGGAGCCGCACGCTTCACTTTCATCACACCGTATTTGATATACAACACCACAACGGTCTTGCTTCCGTTCTTGCCACCCAACAGTTTGCTGTCTTCCTTAGTGGCCTTCCAGTTCAGGATGCCATCCTTCATGCAGTCCGTGACATCTTTGACAGAGCCGTTATGCCCGAAAAGCATCGCCTTATGGAATACGGCATTCTTGCGGTCTCTCTCTTCAGTAGGCCGCAGGTCCATATTCTCCACTTTATCTCCAATAAACGACTGTTCCACAAACACCGCCCGGCAAGCACTCTCCTCCAGCGGAACCCATGGGCCACCGAAAGGCCAGCCTGTGCCAGTGGCCATGTCAATCTCAATACCGTTCTGGCGGCCTTGTTCCTGGGTGTAGCGCAGCATTTCCATCCATTTGTCGGACAGATACGGGATATTATTCCGGTCGTTCCCCTGTACTCCGTAGAGAGGGGTAATCTCCAAAGCACCGATACCATGACGGGCATACTCCTGCATGTTCCATTGCAGATTCTCCTTGTCAACGGCAGAACCCAGCCACCACCAACGGGAACCGGGCTTAGCCTCGGGATTCACCGTGGGCCATTGCTGAGCAAAGCACGAAAAAGGAAGTGCAATTAAAAGGCAAAAAGCCGCAGCTGCTTTGGCAAATATAGTCTTTATTTCCATATTAAACATGACACTTGTTGCAAAAGATATCCGCGCATTCCTACAAATGCACGGATATCCTGTTGTTTATAACCGAAAAATGGTTTACTCATAGTGTGTGTCGAGATAGACAACCTTCGTAACGAGGTATTCCTCCATACCGTGCTTACCGTCGGCACCACCGATACCACTCTTCTTCACACCGGCGTGGAAGCCCTGGATGGCCTCGAAGTGCATGCGGTTGATATAGGTCTCGCCGAACTCAATCTCACGGCAGATGCGGGTAGCGGTGTCAATGTCCTTGGTGAACACCGAAGAGGCCAGACCGTATTCGCAGTCGTTTGCCCATTCGATGACCTGGTCGATATTGTCGAACTCAACCAAAGGCAGCACCGGACCGAAGGTCTCCTCGTGGATAATGTCCATGTCCTGGGTACAGTTGTCAAGCACGGTAGCGGGATAGAAGTAACCCTTTCCGCCTGCAGGCACACCACCGCAGAGCACCTTGGCACCCTGCTCGATAGCATGGTTCACCTTGGCCGTAACGCTCTCCAGAGCAGCCTTCTCAACCAGCGGGCCCATGTCAACATCCTTGTCGATGGCCGGGTTGCCGAACTTGACAGCCTTGAACTTCTTTACGATAATATCGGTGAACTCCTTCTTGATATCCTTGTGTACATAAACGCGCTCGGCATTGTTACAAATCTGACCGGTGTTGCCGATACGGCTCTCCAGGATAGCCTGAGCAGCCAGTTCAAGGTCGGCATCGGGGAATACAATGGCCGGGGCCTTACCACCCAGTTCGAGGCTCACCTTGGTGATATTCGGGGCAGCGGCTTCCATAATCTTCACACCGGCGCCCACACTACCCGTGAGGCTCACGATGCCAATCTTCGGGTTGCTGGCCAGTGCATTGCCAACCACAGAACCCTTACCGGTAACCACATTGAAAAGACCTGCAGGCAGTCCGCTGTCGTGAATCACCTTACAGATTTCGCAGCAATTCTCGGGAGTAATCTGAGCGGGCTTGATAACGATAGAGCAACCCGTGATGAGCGCAGCGGCAGCCTTGCGGGCAATCAGGAAGAACGGGAAGTTCCAAGGCAGAATACCTGCAGCCACGCCGATAGGTTTCTTCACCAGAATCATGGTCTCGTTGGGTGCATCACTCTGAATCACCTCACCCTCAATGCGGCGGGCAAACTCAGCCATATAGTCGAAATAAGTGGCAGTCACACCCACCTCGACACCAGCCAGGGCCTGTGTCTTACCCTGCTCGCGAACAAGGATTTCCTGGAACTTGTCGAAATTGGCACGTATGCCATCGGCAATCTTGTGCAGATAGACGGCACGCTCGGCAGCGGGAACCTTAGCCCACTTCTTCTGAGCCTCGTAGGCGGCATCCACAGCCTCCTGAACATCCTCAACGGTTCCGGCCGGCTGACGCGAGGTCACCTCCTCGGTGCTGGGGTTCAACACTTCAATCCACTCTCCAGAACGGCTTTCAACGAACTTGCCGTTGATGTACATTTTCAAGTCTTTCATGTTTTTCCGATTGTTTTGATTGTTTTGTTAGTAAATTAATAATCTGCTGCAAATATAAAGAAAAAACTCCATACTTGTTTCGCCCCCACCGCAAAAAAATCAAAAATAACGACAGTTTTATCAATTTTCAAGTATCGCCTTTTCAGGAATAAAATTTCTCCTGCTTCCTGAAGAGCCCTCGGCTGTCGAGCCATCCAGGCAATTCCCTTTGAAAAAAAACACATAAATCAGTATCACAGTTTCACTTCGGAGTAAATGGGTTATAGCCAGCGTGATGTGAGTGAAACTGCACTTTCACTTCAATATCATGATAATGATTTCATAAAAAAACAATGTGAAAATCGGTTTCACTCCTTCACTTGCCTGAAAACCATTAACATTCAGAATCATGCAGGTGAAACCGCGGTTGCACTTCGGTTTCACCCTCCCACGGATGTCATCTCCCTATTCCTCAATACGCAAAAGATGCCTGATTGAAGAGTGATTAGGCTCTAATCACTCCGCAAAAGCCTATCTTTTGCCCACCCAAAGAGAGGGAGTCGTTATGCGATTGTGGTGAAACCGGAATGAAACCGCGGTTTCACCACTATAATATTGAAGTCCTTGTATTTATGAGATGTGAAACCGGTGAAACCGAATTACAGCATTTTCTGGAGTGACGAAAGTGAAACTGAAATGAAAGTGCAGTTTCATCTGCAAGCACCTGATATTCCACAGGTTGCAGAGTGTGAAACTGATGATACTGATTATCACCCTTTTCCTCATGGAGTGTCATGTATGATAAACTATAACGACGGGGTAATAAACACGCGCCAACTGCCGTCTTTCTCACCTCGTTCCACATATTTCTTTTCTATTAATTGAGCAACTAATTTCTGGATAGCAGATCTGTTGATTCCTGTCTCCTCTTGCATATCAGCCAATGTGAGAGTAGGAAGGGAAAGCATCGCATTTAAGACCTGACTATAATTTGCCGTACGGAATTTAATGCGTTCCCCATCGTACCACCATACATTCTCATCTTGTTCTGTCAAGAATAATACATAGTTATGGACTTCTGTCGTGACTAACTCTGCAAAATATTTCAAAAATGGCTTGATGTCTTTTAACTCCGCATGAGCGCCGTCGGTTGGTACTGGCCCTACTTCCAAATCGGCTTTGTGAAGTGCCTCCAAATATTCTTGTTTCTTTCTGCTTCGTACTACAATCATGGGATAGTCATGTCGAGAAAGGATGAAATTTACCAACAAACGGGCAATACGGCCATTACCATCTTCAAAGGGGTGGATGCGAATATAGCGATAATGGAACAGAGCCGCCAACTCTACTGGCGAAAGTTTCCCACGTTTTTCTTCGTCATTATACCAATCCACCAAGTCTGTCATCAGAGAAGGAGTCTCTTCGGGCGAAGCATAATCAAAGTGGTCACCATAGCGGGTTATCACACTGTTGGGGCGAGTCTTGTATTGGCCTGCATGTATCACATAGCTAGTATATTGTCCGCCAGGCAGGTTACGATAGACTGTGTAGTCCTCACGCAGCAGTGTTTTATGGAGTGTACGAATAAAATGTTGCGATAAGGGCATTCCTTTCATAGCTGCCTCCTCACTCATCATCTTTAATCCGACATTACTGGCCGTCATTTCGTTAACATCACGAACTTCTGCTTCGCCTATAACTTTTCCAAAAAGCAATAACAATTCCGTTTGGCCATACGTCAGCGTATTGCCTTCAATATGGTTGCTGTTATAATTGAAGTCAACAGTAAAACGCCGACTCAGTCTGTTGCGGTCGTGCTCTGATAATGGTTGAATAGCCTGCCAGTCCGCCAATGCCTTTTTGAGAGTCAAATACTTCATTTGTGCCAATTATTCATTAAAATATTTACTAAATGGTGGTAACGTTACCACCTTTTAGGCGCAAATTTACGAATTTTTCTTGAACTAGCAGCATTTCATCTCTTTTTTTTCTTTCTTTGTTCAAAAAAGTAGTCTAAAAAGCGGTAATGCTACCACCTTCTTGCCAATATTATCACAACATCCGTCTCCGTTTGCCACCATCCGCTATGCCGTAGCAGCAGTGCCGTTTCTTGGAATCAGAGCTCCAGCTGATTCCACATCTGTAAGACTTTTTTGCCGTCTGTGCAACTAATTTCAACTGGGTAGTGTCAGAATAAGCCCAAGTAAGCTAACGATTCACCCCGTTGTATATCATGTTGTCCCCTAAGACAAGAACGAGTCGTTCATGCAATCCCATCAAGTATTATCCAAATAGCATCTTCACATATTCTTCATCGTAATCGAAAAGCACATGGTTCTCTAAGAACATAGGACGTTCGCCCCACAGGCTTACATCCCTGTAAGGCGTATTTGAGATGATATAGCTATCAAGCATGATGTCCGGGTCATTCAGCGTTGGCTCCACCTCTTCCTTTAGCGTTTTGAACAGCTGAATTTTAGGATGGTCAAGGCCTTGCAAGTTGCGGATACCCTTGGGGTCAACAAAGACCACTCGCTGTTTCTGACCCTCGTTCACCCATAGGATAAAGTCAGGATAGAATCCGCTGGCCTCAAAGAAGCCAATGCCCTTGCGGCTCTCATTGCGAAGTAGATAGATCTCCTTGCCTTGCAATGAATCATTCTGATGCTTCTCGTAATAATCACGAATGCTCCTCACAAATGTAGTTTCGCCAACATTCAGTGCCACTGGCGAAATCTTAACCAATGGTTCGTTGGTATCTTGATCAACCATCACCTTACTGCCATTAGCATCTTTCTCTCTCATACACAAGATGGGATAGAAGAAATGCTGGTCGAAACGAAGTGCCTGAAGCCATTGACCATTTATTTGATAATCGCGTTCCAAATTGCCTGAGATAATTTGTTCACGCAATTCCTGCAATTTTTCAATCCACTCCTGCTGGTCGTTACGTACCTCAACCGTATATTCATCAAAGAAGTTGGGGTCGTTCTGGTCGATATATACTGTTTCCATGTATTTCGACTCCCACTTCCCCTTGCTCCGTTTATAGGCTCGCTCTATATAACCACGCAACAGCGCAATAGTGATATCTTCCCAACGTGTCACATCACGCCCAAATTCGTGGAATTCTAAGTCAGCATTCTGAATGGTCAGCTCATACCAGTCCGTCTGTAACATCAGTTGATGCAGCATACCAACACTGATTTCCATATTATGCCAGCTGCGCTCGTTCTTCATTTGCTCTATGGCAAAAAATATACGGTTCCAGTTTAGCAGATTCAAATGCTTGGGATATAGTTTGCTCTCAGTCATTTCCGATGCCATATCTACACCTGCGCGTTGACTCCAGATAGCATCCACCTTAGGTGTCCAGTCAACTTTCACATGCATGCCTTTCATCATAGTCTCTGGCTTTACTGTCACCATCTTCTTGAAGTCATAACCTTTCTTCAGACGAACAATTTTCAGACGCTTATCACCCAACAGATTTACTGTTGGTATGGCTATTGGTGTATAGGTTTCCTCATTATGTGGCAGTCCTTCATCTTCCAGATACTTGCGGAAGGTGTCCATATAGTCGGCTCTCACGCCAAAAATATTAAGCGTCTCAATTTCACGCAGACCTTTGGGTGTTGGTCCTGGATTATAACTACTATCCAATGCGGTGCTTCGTTTCAATGAATACTTAAAGCCCTTCAGTCGCACACCACGGCCAAACAGCTGGATAATCTCAGAACCTTCGCTACGTCCCACATTCATCAGGCCCATTGCAGATACACGCCAGCTGCTCCATCCTTCGCTGAACTTCTTCGAACCAATCAAAATGTTGATGGTGGAGTTCTCGTCATTAATCTGCGTAAACAGCGATGAAGTACCAAACTCACGCGTTTCACAATTCAGACCTTTAGCTTCGCATAGTTTCATCAACGAATCACTATCGCCTACATTGATGACACCAAAATATTCTGATTTGCCAATACGAAGACCTATTTCCTTGTCGCCACCTTTTTGCTTATCGAGATGCAAATGTGCACCACCTACACTACTATGAAAAAGTTTTTCTATCAGTTGATTGTAAGTCTTCCGTGCAAAGGCATCCTCTTCTCCAGGTTTTAAACCTTCTTTAATCTTCATAAAGCTATTTGCAAAGAGGGAATAACCACGAGGATTTTTGATACCATCAGCAGGATTCAGCAGACGCTTAATATAGTCTGCAAACTCCTGTGGGTTATCGACAAAAGCTTGCAAAAAGAGCAAAATCTGTACCACATCACTGACTTGCCGCCTGTTTTCTGTACGTATTGCATTCACAGAACCGCCCACGAAAATACCCAACGGGCGAGCTATCAGAAAAACGTTCTTAACCTTTGGAGAACTATCATATACCAGTGTCTGCTCATATAGGCACAACAGATAGGCCGTGAGGTACATGTTTAGCAGTTCCTCATCGTCCCATGAGGCCATGTTCATGATGCGATAGTCCTTGCCATAACCATCATTATAGAAATAGCGATAGCTGTAGTCAAACAACGTCGCCTTACCATATTCCTTCAGCAATGCATCCCTGCTAGCACCTGTCTGTGCGGCTATAGCCTGCCCAAAGGTGGCAGAATATTCAAATGAGAAGCCTTCCTGAGTCAGCGTATTGCGATAGCCTTTCCACACATCGCCACCTGAGCCCTTGTGGCCTTCATCAACAAGTACCAAGTTGTTACCCTCAAAGCTTTCAACAGCCACAGTCTTGTCGCCATCCGTATCTGCCAGTTTGTTGATGTCAATCACCTCTATTGTTTTTCCTGTAAACACGCCTCCACGTCCCTGTTTCGAGAATAGCTCTGCGCTGAAGTTCGATAGATACAACTCTTGCAGATGCTGACTTGACAATCCTTCGTTAGGTGTCAATATCAAGATACGGTTCAACTTCTTAGCATGATATTTCTCTGCATAGTGAAGATACTGCTTGATGTTGATGTGCATCATCAGTGTCTTTCCTGAACCCGTGGCACACCAATAGGCCAGCTTGTTCATGTCTTCCTCTGCGAACTCATCCATCCCATGCCAAGTCTCAGTACGGAAATTGAAGTCATCTTTCAGGAAAGTGTTGATACTCTGGCGCAATTGCTCTTTGTCTGCGAAATAGCGGTCTAGATAAATCTCTGTGAATAGCAGAGCCAGATACTGATAATACTTCCAGACAATCTTCTCTGGTCGTTTTTCATTAATCTCTTTTGTATAACTAACTATGTTTTGGTCATACTCAAACAACTTCTCCTGAGGGATATGCAGGTCGTACATGTGTCTTTTCAGCACATAATACAAGCGCGACACTCCCTCATCGTCTACACCTTCCAGTGCAGGGTCTTTCAGATCACGACTCAGCGCCTCCAGGTCTTTGCACCCCAAGAGGCTCAGAATATATTTGTGCAACACCAATGCCTCTTGCAATCGTGCAGGCCGAGTGGTTGTTTTTCTTCCTCGTGGCATAACTTAATCCTCCTCGAACATTCGTTTTGCAAATTCCTTTTCTATAAGTTCCAATTTCCAATGCTCTTCGTCTCTGCGTAGGTTAGGCAAGGTGTTGTCACCATTCACATAGATAAGGTCGAACTCCGTATCGCGAGTGCGGAAGTCCATTTTGTCGAAGAACATACATAGCTTGTCGTTATTCACTTCCTTGCAGTTACGCCAGATGACCAATGTCTTCAATCCTTCGCGATGGGTCTTGCCTTGCACTACGCAGATATTATCATCCTGATACCAGTCTTCTGTTTCCACGTTCAGACCTATCAGATAGTTGAAGGTCTCCACCATATCAACCTTCGTTTCCACCAGTTCATTGTCTTTGGTGGTCTTCAGCATCATTTCGAAAGGATTCTCAAACCACTTCAGATTCAGCAGTGAGTCACGCGTCTCTGTGTCGAGCATATAACTCAGCAAATAGCTTTCGTGGAATTCTTCGTTTGTCCAATCCGTCTGCTGCTTCTTGATTTCAAGGTTGTTCAGTGTATCCTCATATTGCTCTAAGCGGATGTATTTGAAGCATTGAGAGATACCATTGCGAGAGATTGGTTTACCATCGCGCCAGTCTCTTGAGTATAAAGCTTTTTCTATACGTGGTCTGGTTGCTGAGTTAAAATAATCGCCCATTTCGCACAAGACATACTTGTGATTAGCATTTTCATTATCTCTATTATGTTCGATAACAGCGTGTCCTGTTGTACCAGATCCTGCGAAAAAGTCTAAAACGATAGAGTTTTGGGTGTTGCGAATGGCAATGCCAATACAATCCTTAACCGCGTAAAGTGATTTTGGGAAACTAAAGACTGTTGATTTGAACATTTTGGATAGTAAATTTGTTCCATGCTCTTTAGCACTATACATACTATCTGTCCATACCGTCTTATAGTTTATTTCTGTTTTTGTCCTTATTATTTCATACAAACCTGTATTTCTATTTTTTTTAACGCTCAATTCTGACTGAATATCAGAAACCGTATCTCTTCCAAACAGCCATTTCCTTTCCACTCCTTCGGCATCAATAGGATAGATTTCTAAAATATCACCATTAACTACATTTGCCGATATAGGATGGAAATCATCTTCACAAACATCTCCAAATCCTATGACATTGTTGTCTTTGACATATATTGGATAGAAACATGTTTTTCCACTTGTCCGAAGATAATTGCCACCTTCTCCTTTAGCTCCATTCATAAACCCACGAACATCCGCATTCTCTTCGCTTCTTATTTCCTTAGCCAACATGTTTGGTTCATCTTGGAAATAGAAATGAACATATTCACTTGAAGTAGAAAAGTTTTTTCCCTGCTGGCCAGATGGGTTAATTACTATTGACACATCAGCTCGACCAGAATAGAAATCTAATAGAGCATCATTGAGAAGGCATAATCGTGCATTCTCTACTTCATCTATAGCAATTTCGAAAACAGAATCATCCCTAAGGAGATTTCGTGCAACATTGATTCTGTTCTCCATTAGGCTAAGCCAAGAAGCATGTTTAAAAGTGTTCTTATACATAATTTCACTTGACTTAGCATTGTATGGTGGGTCGATATAAGCACATTTAGTCCTCCTTGCAAATTTCTCCTGCAACAATTCCAACGCTTGGAAGTTCTCACTATTTATCAGCAATCCATTAGTCTGCTCATCAATATTCTCCATACTCTTTACCAACTGGTGCTTAAACTTAGCATCGAAGAAAGCGGTATCGAGAACAAGGAAAGGATTCTGTTTCAAAAACTCAATGGTAAGTGGTTCGCTATAGGCCACAGTGTGCAGGTCTTCCTTTATCTCATCAATTGCAAACAATCGTACCCATTCTTTACGTTGTGCTTCGTTAGCGATTATCTCTGGGTAGAGCTTCTCTGGCACACGATCGAGTGTAATACAGTAATCACTCTGCACCACAAACTTCTTCTTCAGCCACAATTTCTTCTGGAAGTTCTCCAACTGTGCTAACATCTGGATAATCTTCTGACCTACCTGTTTGATAGCCTTCACGATTGACAACTGGCTGTTGATGTGCTGAGGGTCAAGGTCATCTATATGCAGTACCTCGTTTTTAATGTAGAAGTCCAACTCACGACTGAGGAAACCACCAAGGTCTTTATGGATGAAGTAGTCAAAAGAGTTCTTGGCAGTGTAATCTGTCAGATGCTTCTCCAACAAAGTGCGGTTGGGGTTATCCTTTGTGGGTGCTTTAGCAGAAAGCACTTCTTCAAAGTCAGCAGGAACCATTGGCGTGATAGTAGACAAAGCAGCAACCAACAAGTCTTTCTGCTTAGTAGCCTTTGGCATCAACTCATAAGTGAAGTAAATATTCAAATCTCCTTCTGCCGTTTCCTCGACTACATGTTCACCTTCATTTTCTGGTTCCCAAAGTGCAAAGCGACGCTCCATATTGTTGGCAGCACGATTGTTGTTCTGCTCTGTGCTGGCATCCTTTAGCACGAAATGCACTTTCTTGCGTGATGTAGGCAGTATGAAGGTATAGTCACGGAAATACTCTGAGGTCTTGATGTAATACTGGTCACTATTGGCCCAATGCAGTTTCACCTCTTCGCCATTATAAGGAATAGCGTATGTGTTGTCCTTATAACGACGCTTCGACAAGAAGTCTCCACCATCATAATAGCGAGAGAAGAAAGTCACCAAATGAGAGAACACTTCACCTTCCATATCATCAGCATTACCTCCTTGGGCTAACTGTGCCTTAAGCTTTTTATATTCAGCAACATTTGGATTAGAAGCCGGCAATGTATCAATATCCATACCGGCAAACATCTGCTCAATCTCTGCCATACGCTGCTTGGCTTGTTGTGTATTGCCACCATCGCCTTGCAGGGCAGTCTTTACCTGTGGCAGCAAGTCAACTTGCAGGAAGTGATTAATCTCATCACGTTTCTGGTTCATAATGCGATAGATGCCAAAGTCCAGCTCGGCATGATTCATCATGAAGATCTCTTGTAGTTTTGCGACAAACTTGTCGTAGTAATTAATGGCCATATCTTGTTTTTTTGTTATTTCACTTTAAATCGGATGACAAACAGATTCTGCGTCTCTGTAGCCTTAACCATACGTTGTTCCAATTCTGTTATCATCCTTTTTCGTTGCTGGCTTACTTCTTCTTCCCTATCCTCAAGATCATTGCGAAGGCGGCGACGCTTACGTTTCATATCTTCTACCTTTTTTTCGAGGGTTAGTTTCTCTGCCACAGACTGAGCATTACGTGCATCACGTTCTGCCACAAGGATGTTCTTCTTCAGCGTAGTGATTTCATCCTCAATGCCGTCAATCACATCATGCTCCCAAGCATATATACGAGTTTCTTCTTGTTGGAAGAACTTCAGGTTGCGAGCGTCAATCTCTTTCAGTTTTGCTGTGGAATGTTGGGCTACATCACCTTGCAGCCGTTGGCGTATGTCATCAGCGATGGCTTCTGATTGTTTTTCTGAGCCACCATTCAGGAACAGCTTTTCGCAGTCTTCCTGAGATAGTGGTGAACCATCATTCTGGAAGGCATTGAACAGTAGATATTGCTCGTCAGACAAGGCAGACACGCCCAACGAGGCCAACACCAGATAGCCCTCTGTGCCATTCAGATAGTCAGGCAGATTGGCATTCATGGGCAAAGCCTGTTGATCGAAGATGATTTCTGCATTGTCATTTAGTGACAGCGATAAAGCGGAATTGATGACGTGTTGTGCCAAAGGACTGCTCAGACGATATGGGATGGCATCCTCTGTATTGCGAAGCATAGCATATTTTCCTGTGCGCTGACCAGCTACAGGGGTACGCAAAACAAAGGTATGCTGCTCGTTGTTAAATACAGCCTCCTTACTTAAAATGTATTTTGTGAGTTCCCAGAATATATGCTCGTAGCGGTTGAGGAAGGTACCAGTTGTGTCTTTCGTCATACGAAGATGTTCCTGCACATTAATGTCAAAATTTTCCAGCACCTGCGAACGAACTTCTGTCATGCGCTCGTCTATCTGCTGCTGCATTTCGTTTTGCAGTTGCTCGAAAGCCTGATAGATTTCCTCTTCACTTCGACACTGCTGATAGATTTCCCAAATGCGTGATTCTATGTCAAGGGTATCGGCCTGGCCTAACACTTCGTCGCTTGCACCAAACACATCGTCGAAGAGCTTGAACTTGGTGGAGAGCAAATTGAATACACGCACATCTGCATAGTTGCGCATATTCAAAAAGTTTACTACAACCACATCATACTTTTGGCCATATCTGTGGCAACGCCCAATGCGTTGCTCAATTCTTTGCGGATTCCAAGGCAGGTCGTAGTTAATCACCAAAGAACAGAACTGGAGGTTTAATCCTTCAGCTGCTGCCTCTGTGGCTATCATAATGTCAGCCTCATGCTGGAAATAATCTACAGCGGCGGCTCTGCGGTCAGCGGCCTTGATACCGCTTACTTTATCTGGATGATTCTTACACCAATCCTTATATATCTCGTTGGTTTGTGGCTCACTGGCTTTGCCATTGAAAAGCACAATACGGTCTGCGTAACCATTCGATTCCAGATAGTCTTTTAGGAATGCTTGGGTTTTTGTGGATTCTGTAAAGATGAGTGCCTTTCGCTCAGCTCCTTGTTCGGCCAACTTTTGGAAAGCCTCCTTCAAAGCCTTGGTGAGTGCTTTAGCTTTCGACTCCGTCTTAATGTTCTTAGCTTTCTCGATAAAACCTGCGATGGTTGCAATCTCTGCTTTCAGCCTGGGGATATCAATCTCTTCTGCATCAAAGAGGTCATCGTCTTCTTCATCAGGCATTTCTTCATAATCGTCCAAGTTCCACTCATCCTCATCAATGAGGTCATCCACATCAAAGTGTTCCTGTTTTTCATTCTTCAGCATCCGTTCCAAACGTTCCTTGATATGCTCCAGCGTGAACACCAAAGCGTAGGTAGAAGACGCTAGGATCTTTCGGACAATCATGGTGGTGAGCTTACGCTGGGCAGCAGGCACACTATAGATATCCTTGCGGCGTAGGAAGTCGCTAATCTCCTGATAGAGAACCTGTTCCTTGTCTGTCGCCTTAAACTTCTGAGTAAGAGGTAGACGATGGGTATAGTTAATGTATTCTCGAACGTTCTTGCGAAGGGTGCGCGTATAGAGTTTCTGAATGCGCTGGCGTAACTCTTGTAGGTTCTCGCCCTTACCATATTGTTTGCGAAAAGACTTCTCACTACCAAACAAACGGTCGTCAATGATATTGGTCAAGCCATATAGCTCCATTAGCGAGTTCTGGAAAGGCGTAGCCGTCAGCAAGAGTTTACGAACGCCTGTCAATGCATCACGTACTTCAGCTGATGTACGAGCAGAAGAACGATAAACGTTACGCATTTTGTGCGCTTCATCAATAACAGCTAAGTCAAAGGCATGAAGCAGGATGTGTTCTTTATGTTTGGCTGCAAAATTGTAGCTACAGATGATGGCTCTCTTGGGGCTCAGTGGATTCTTGCCATCACGCTGATAAGCATTATAGTTCTTGGTGTCGAGTATCTCGCTGGGGATGCCAAACTTATCAAGCAATTCTGCTTCCCATTGTTTGCGAAGAGAAGCAGGACAAACGATGATAATCTTTCGCTTGCCTGTGGCCCAATACTGGCATATTACTAGTCCAGCCTCGATTGTCTTTCCAAGTCCCACTTCATCAGCAAGCACCACACCTTTCGATAATGGACTGCCAAAGGCAAACAGGGCCGCATCAATCTGATGAGGATTGATGTCAACCGTTGAGCTCAACAGCGACTGAGACAATGAGCCTAAGTCACCATTGGCCTGCTGTTGGGTGAGCAAAGCCGCATAGTAGCGTGCGTGAAAACGTGTGATGCCTGATGCCACCGTCTATCATTTTGTGCGGCCAGGCTCCCAAAAGGCTGCGAAGTTATTGTTTCCAGGTCATCACACCATGGAGCATAAAAAACGTGGAGCCAGTCCTATTGCCCGTTCCACGGCCTGAAGGCTCTCGCATTGCCCTGTTCGTAGAAACGAGCAACGCAGAAAGCCCCACGCAGAATGAATATAGGAAAAGCCTTAATGTCATCCATGTTGGCAAATATACTGCCATAGAGATACACTACGGGCTGTCTATAAACACCCTAAGGGGCGTTCCCGTTGCCTTGTTTTTAACGAACAGTTTTTGAATTTGCGAGATTCTCAAGCCGTCAAAACCAAGGCGTCAGAAAACGCCTATGTCCAAAATGTTTGTCCCCATCCCATCCTCTCCGCCCTAAGGCAAAGCATCTGCGTGGAAACAAGTGCAAAGGTACGAAAATAAATTCTTACTAAGATGTAATTGATGTGTAATTTAAGACTAATTTAACCGTAAAGCAATAAAAAAGGCTTGTTTGTCCCGTTTACAAAGCTTTGATTTCTTCTTCGGTTAGTCCAGTTACATCAGCTATGTCACTGATAGACATCCCTTTCTTCTTCAGATTCCGGGCAACGTCTGCACGGCCTTCTTCCCTGCCTTTCGCTATTCCCTTATTCATGGCCGTAGTCATTGTGCTGTAATAGTCCCAGTATTCCTTCTGGCTTTCATAGTACCTACGGTGCTCAGTCTCGTCATACTTGGCTATCTCAGCCTGGTCAAACAGTTTCTTGAAGCCAAAATCTGTATTAGAGATGATATCGTGCTCACTAATAAAGTCTGGCATACTTTCAATAATATTATTATGTCAATCTTGTTCTTATGCTTGAGGTGATGCCTGACATCGCGGCAGCAAAGATAGAACAAATTCTCCGAACCGCCAAGCGATTCGGAGATTATTTATGGTTCATAGAGCAATGAATCTTAAACCCCACCATCAGGTTATTCAACTTTAAAATAAGAAAAGAGAGCAAAATCAGAGCAGCCTGGAACCTGTTGCAGCAGATCACGGACAGCCAGCGCTACAACCAATCGCATAACGTCATTCTTGGCTTCAACGGAACAGTCATCGTGGATTACAATGACATACTGAGTCTGCTTTCGCAACGCTGAAGCCCCTCCATACAAGCACACAAACGCCCGAAGTGTTTCTTAAAAACCCTCGGGCATTTTTTTGATTGTTTTTTAAGTAAATATACTTGGATTTTCAAAACAAGGTTGTCAGGTTGTCAGAATGCCGATATACAAAGGATCAGACAACCTTTTAGCAGGTTGTCAGGTTGTCAGGAGGTTGTCAGGAAGAGTATAAGCTTAGCTAACCCATTCTCGAGAACGGTAAATAAGCTTAGCGATTAAATTCTCGAGAGAATTTGAGAGTAAGTATCGTTCTCGCTCTCAACAAACGCAATGAATCCTCGCCCCGTTACTCTTCTTTCAGGTATTCTTTTGAGTAGGCCACGTAGTGCTCGGCATTGTCGGTCTGGCCGGGTCGTGTGGGCTTGATGTACTTGGCTGGCACACCGCCCCATATCTCGTGAGGTCCCACCTTCGTGTTCTGCAGCACCAGGGCTCCGGCGGCCACGATGGCGCCCTCGCCTATCTCACAACCGTCGAGGAGCGTGGCTCCCATGCCGATAAGGGCATGATCGTGAATGGTGCAGGCATGCACCGTGACGTTATGGCCGATGGTGACGTAGTTGCCTATATGTGTGGGGCCGGTCTCATGGGTTACATGCACGCAGGAACCGTCCTGCACATTCGAGCAGTTGCCGATGGTGATGGGAGCCACGTCGCCGCGCACCACGGCATTGAACCAGATGGAGCACTCGTCGCCCATCGTCACATCGCCCACAATCGTGGCGTTCTCACTAAAGTAGCAGTCCTTGCCCCACTTGGGCGAAAGACCTTTGTATGATTTGATTAATGCCATTTGCTATTTTAATGTTACGTAGAAAGAGGTGGCGGTCCTACTACTTCAGGACCACCTTCTGATGATTGCGGATATAGATGCCTTTTCTGGTCTGGGAAGAGACCCTACGGCCTTGAAGGTCGTAGAGCTCGTCGGCAGAAACCGATGTGTCGCGTAGTTCACGAACCTGAGTGGGAACGGTGTTTTCCTTGACCAGCAGGCGAAGGTTGTCAACATAGAGGAGGGTATTGTTGGCTGCGCCCACGCTGGCCGAGGTGCGGAAGCCCAGCGAGAGGGTGACCGTCTGCTCCTCAGTGAGTGTGAAGTCGTAGCAGAGTTGCTGCCACGTGTTGTTCTGCGAAGGATAGCGATAGTCGGTGGTGGAGCCCATCTTCACGCCCGTGAGCGAGGTGTTGGTGTTGTTGCCACTGGTGGTGATGACAGCACCATCGTTGGATGTCTGGTTGGGACACTCGTAGCGAGCATCCATCAGCAGGCGATAGGTGCCTGCAGGCAGGGTGACGCTCTGCGTGATGGCATTGGCTCCCGAGTCCCACGAGTTGAGCACGGTGAGCACACGGTCGCCACATGTCTCGTCGAAGATGGGACGCGAGCAGCGGGCAGCATAGTTGCCTACGTTGCTGGGGCTGACGCAATACATGGTAGCGCTGTAGGGCATGGAGTACATGCGGCAGAAGTTGGAGCCGCTGCTGAGCTGATTGCCAGCCGTCCATCCCTGAACAGGCAGAATGTTGGGCCACTTGGAGTTGACCGCTGCAACGCTGTTGGTGTAGCAGGGATTATAGGTGGTAGAGCGCAGAGTCACGTTGCCATTGGCATTGCCGTAGGTCTGGTCGGCCTCGAACGAGGCATTCACGAGCTTCTGCGTCGTGATGTCGATGTAGCCTTGCGTGAGGTCTTCTTCCGTGTTTTCAGGAAACCCTTTAGCTTCCTCGACTTGAAGCTCGCCTCCGCTGATATAGATTTTCATGACTTTGGTTGCCAGTTCCACCTTCTTCGAAATGCACGCACCTGCATCAAAGGCATTGACTGTCACACTATTTGTTCCCTTCACATCATTGCGTATATAGATAGCAGTAGAATCGCCCTCTGCCTGGATAGCAGTAACGCCCGTACCGACAATGAAGAATTTCAGCGTGTTCACGACCGAATGGTTCTCCTCTGCAACGAAGGTAGCTGAAGAGCCAGTGGAAGTGATGGTTGTTTCTGTGGTAAACACGGGCTTTCCGCAAAGCATATTCACATTGTCAAGCTGGCACTTCTGGTCGCTGGCAAAGTTGCTGAGCAACAGATAGCGCACGCTGTCAGGATCGGCAACGATGACACCGTTCCATCCATCGAGCGTAGCGAGCGGGCTGATGGCGTTGGACAACCCTTCCGTAGCCTGTGCATCGATGTTCGAATAGTAAACGAGCGCACGACGATCTACCAACTCATCGGCTTTCACTGAGCGGCTCTGGTTGGAGTAGGATGAATAGAGCCGTGCCGTCATCACAGAGTTGTTGTTGGCTTTTTCACCGAAGGCAAACGCCTTCGTTCCAGGACAGACAATACCGAGCGCATTGTCGATGTTGATCCACTGACCCTCCATGCGAGTGAAGGCAGTGCCATCGAGCTGTTTATGTCCATCGGCAGTGTAGAATGTGCGTTTTGTCTTCGTCAGCTCGTCCACGCTGATAGCCATCAGTCCGCCCTTCTCGGCAGTAATGGTAGCGGCAGCGTTCGCGCGTACATAATCTATATATACAACGGCATTGCCAGGCGTAGAGTAGATGGCGAAGCGGTTGTTGAGCGTAGCGTCGTTGGTGTTCAGCTCACCATTCATGACGTAGCTGTTGCCACGCAAGTCGTAAACGCCCGAAACGACAGGAGTAGCATTGGTTCCCTTGCCCTGTACCTCATACCAACCGAGGAAGTTTCCTGTGTTATTGGCACGGAAGGGGACGATGATCTTGTTCTTGTCAACGGAGTTGGCGGCGATATAGCCAGTATAGCTGCTGAGTCCCGGACTCCAGGAGAAACAGGTGAAGCGTGAGTCGGTGGCAGCACGAACGATGTTCTGCGAAGAGAACACCTTAGCAGCACCGTATTCACGATTGAAAGCGTCCCAGGAAGTGGCTTCGAGATTGGCAGTAGAAAGCACTTCGTGCATGAGCCAGGTCATCATCACGCGATGAGCCTCAACACCCATGCGACGGGCTCCCACATCGGCACGCAGCAACCAAGAGCCGTCGGTAGTGGTGGTCTGGCGGGCCTTGATCATCTTGTAAGCCAGGTTCTCCAGCATCAGAGCGTGCGGGTCGCGCAGGAAACAGGCGTTGGTGGAGTAAGAGGTGATCTGATCGTAGAGGAAAAGACTCCAGTCGTTGCCATTGGGCATGGCGAGCTCGCCGTCGGCCAGTGCCAGCCAGTAGAGCACCTCGGTCATGACCTTGTCGTTGTTGTGCATGAGGGCATTGGTCTTCCACTTCTCCGTGCCATAGAGTCCCTGCTGGAACAGCTTCAGCGCCAGAGCTGCCTCACCCAGTTCCTGAATCACTACGTTCTGATAGGATGTGTGGAAATAGTTATGGTTCTGCAGGGTATAGTCGTCATAGAGGTTTTGGCCGCGGTAGAGTTGAGCCACGGTCTTTGTATTATATTCTGGATCTACGATAGTCTGGTTATTTTTATCGCTGCTATGCGAATAGCTGTTAATGGCAAAGAGCCTCAGGCGCTCAAACCACTGGGAAGCCAGTGCGTCGTCGGGAAAGAGTCCAAGCGTAACAGCCAGGATGTCGGCTTCCCATCCGTTTTCCTCGGCCTTTGTGTCACCAGCATAGCCAGTAGGAACCGTGCGGTTCAGTTCGTAATTGCACTCAGCCTTCAGCATCTTGTAGATGTAGTTGCGTTGCTTCTCCGTGAGTTTCTCCCACTGGAAGAATGCCGAGTAGGCCACGCTCATAGCCCAAAGGCTCGATTCCCAAGCATAGTCGCTCGTTGAAGTCGATCCCCAGTAGTTGTTGCCAGCGCAAACCTTCAGCTTGTTGGCCTTATGTGTGCTGTAGGCGAACACGAGTGACTTCATCGCCATGTCCTCGATGTCAGTCCAACTGACACCACTGGGCAGGCTAACCTTGTCCTTACCATACTTCAGGAGGAATGCGCAGATCATAGAGAGATCAGCATTCGGGCGGACACCTTTCTCATTGTTGGCCATGGTATCTTCACCACGGAAGCATCCACAGGCATCACCATCGCTATTCGGTGCTGCTGCCTGCTGGAAGTCATTTTTCATATACTTGGTGAAGTCGGCCAGCATTTGCAAGAGGTCACTCTGCATGGTCTGTTCGTCGACAAAGTCGGCCGTAATAACACCCTCTGTGGGACTTGTCTGCGCCGCTGCTACTATAGTAGTGGCAAACATAGCGGCAAGGAAAAGGATTTTTTTCATCGTCAATGATTGTTTTAATGAAAGGCTCCCTGCCCCACAATGGGAGCAGGGAGCCCTATTTGTCAGCAGTTGGCACATCAAAAGGCTGTACCTCCTACTTAAGTTCTGCTACAAGCGCTTACTTCACAAGAACCTTCATGGCCTTACCGTTGCTGACAACGATATTCAGACCCTTCTGGAGGCTATTGACGCGTGCACCAGTTACGGTGTAGATACCATCGATAGCAATGCTCTGCGAGTTGACAACTTCATCGATACCATCGACAATCGGGCCTTCCCAACCAGAGTTGTCACCCTTCTTGGTCATGGTCAGCGTGAAGTCAGTCACTGAGAACCAGTTGCCTGTGAAGGCCTTACCTGTGCGAGCCTGATCGGTGGAGAAGCCGATAACCAGCTTGTGATCCTTCACCTCAGCCTCAGGCAGCTCCATCCACATCCAACCGAAGCCCTGGCTGTCGTGAGCGTTGGCAATACCCTGAACCTCGTAGTAGTCGGGATCGTCGGTCAGCATGTCCTTGAAGCGCTCGTCGGCATCCTGCCAGATAGCACCCCAGTAGTTGGTGACGGTATCGGTCACTTCCTCGCCAGTCTCATCATCGGTGTGAGTGAAGAACTGGAGCGGCATCTCGGTCCATGTGGTGTCAGCCTTAGCAGTACCACCATTGCTGGTGAACAGGAAGAAGCCCTCGCCATTGCCACGGACGGCAGCCTTCACCTTGTAAGAACCATTGGGCAGGCCAATCACCTCCTGATAGCCGTAGAAGTTCAGAGCGCCCTTCTCGGAATTGTAGGAGTCGAAGTAGCGGTGCTGCGAGTCGTTCGAGTTGAAGTACTCACCAACGTTGGTATTGTTGTTACCAGTACCCTTGAAGAGGTTCCATCCAGCCTCAGCCTGAGCCTGCGGGTTGCGAATGAAGCTTGTGTAGTCGGTAGCATCGGGATTAGCCTCGTAAGAATTCTGGTTATTCACTGCATTCACGACGCGGTTGAGTTCGTCGATATACTCCTGAACGGCAGCGCCATCCTTCATCTCCTCGCAAAGAGCCTTCTTCTGCGAAGCCATTGTGTTAGCCAGGTAATCCTTAGCGGTCTGGTTGTTGGTCTCGGCCAGAACCTGCTCAGCATTCTGGTAAGCGGGGATGTAGTTGTTCACATAGTTCTTCACCAAGTTCAGCTGGTTGTCTACCTCAGTATAAGTAGCGTCGGCAGAAGCAATCCAGTTGTTGATGTAGTTGAGTGCGAACTGTGCGATAGGAGCGGCTTCGCCATAGGTGCCCTCGGCCAGACCAGCTTCAACGGTAGGAATGGTCTTGCCTTCCATCATGATCTCGTCGTACTTAGCCTCGGAGGTCTCAGCCAGTGTAGCAGCCTCGTCCAGCTTAGCCATGTCCTTCGTATTGTTGTACTCTTCGACCAGAGCCTTAGCGGCAACCTTGTCGGCTGCGAAGTGCATGCCGTCGATGGTGCTGTTCACCTCGGCAATACGTGCAGCAAGAGCCTCGGCTACCTGCTCGTCAGTAGCAGGACCGCAATAGAGCAGACGGAAGTTGGTGACGCAGAACCAACCTGCAGCACCCTCACCGCCGGTACCCCATGCACCGATTGTAACGGTAGTGTTGCCAGGAACGACGAACGAGGTTGTGGTCAGCGTCTCATAGACACCACCGTCCCAGCTCATGTTGTCGGGATTCAAAACGGGGCTGTTAGCAGTACCCATCTGACCCTTGATGAAGACGTGCTGGTCAGTAACCAGACCGTCCTGAGTTACCATCTGGGCAGAAACCTTATAGAAGCCCTGAGGCAAACCAGAGATGTCCTGATTGATAGAAACGCTCGAGAAGTTGTTGTTCCAAGCATTCCAGCAGGTCAGACCACCAATGTAGTTGGTGCGCTGGTCGCCACCGCTCTGGCCAATGTACCAGCCATCGGTATTGGTGTCGGAAGGAGCGCTACCCTCGGTGTACTCGTCAGCGTGCTCGAAGTCCCAGTAGCCACCTGCGAAGGTCGGGCTCTTTTCAATGAACCAGGGGTGCATGACGAACATGTCGGTGATGTCGACAGGATTGTCCTCAGAGATGCCTTCCTGGCTCATGTAGTACTCAACCATAGCGTTTCTCAGCTCGGCGATACCAGCTGCGATGTCGTCGATGTCGCCTTCGTCAAGTGTCTGCGATGCCTTGTCAACAGCTGCGCTCAGAGCATCCTTACCAGGATAGTCGGTGCTGCTCATGATGTCCTCAGCCTGGTTGATCAGGTTCTGGAATGTCACCACGTCGAGCATAGCCTGCTGATACTTAGCCTTCAGTTCCTTCAGCTGTGCCTCAACAGTCTTCAGCTCCTCAACGTCGTCGCTCGAAGCTGCGTTCTCCCAGTCGCCCTGGACGTCGGACCAATGGGTACCGATGCCAGCGTAGTCGGCCAGTGAGTCAAGGGCATAAGCCTCAATCTCGGCAATCAGGTCGAAGCAGTCGCTCTGGCGAATCTCCACCTCGTCGGCCTCGTCGATCTTAACGAGCTTAATACCGTCGAGAGCCACGATGGGGTTCGAGTTCGAGGTGTTGTTGGCAGCCTGGAAACCGAACTGCATGGTGAACTCAGCAGTAGGAGTGAACTCAAACTCGTGCTTGGTCCACACTGTGCCCATCACGCCCACACCTTCTTCGTCCTTGAACACGTCCTTACGGCAAGTGATCAGCGAAAGGTCCTTAGCCACGGCAGTAGCAGAGGGCGAAAGGTTGATGGTCCAATACTCCAGACGATATTTGGCGCAAGGCAGCTTAACGACCTGCTTGTAGATGGCCTGGTTGGTCCATCCAGCACGCAGATACAGGAAGCCCTCGCCACCGTCGAACTCCGTCGGACGCTCAGGAACGGTCATGTAGCCGTTGGTGTCGTCGGAGATACAGACGGCCTCGTTCTTCAGAGCATAAGGAACGGTGCCGAAATAGGTCCACTCGCACTTGGGGTACGCGCCGTTGGTCTCCAGCGTCCAACCCTGTACGCGGCCCTTGAAACCGTTGACGGCCTCAAGTTTACGACCGTCGGGACGGCTCTGTCCACTCGTTGACTTCGGGCGGGCATACACGGTGCTGTCAGCGCACTCATAGGCCCAGCTACGATCACTCAGCGAGTAGGTCGTCTTGATGGCTTCCTTCATCGAACCGTCAGCCTGGAACGTCAGGTCGTCTTCGAAGCCGGCATTGATGACGTATTTGGTGACGTCATCGCCAATCTCATCCTGTGCCAGGACCGGCATGCCGATCATAGCCACAAGAGCAAAGAGTAAAAACTTCTTCATAAGATTTGATTTTTTTGATTAGTTAGTAAAAGTTATTTAAAGAATTCTCCATTATTAAGCCTTATTCAGCCCCTTCATCGGGAACCGACCATCAGGTATTTAGGCCACAAAGATAGTATTTTTCACAATAAACTCCAAATGTTTTATTGAAAAAGTGTCCTTATTACACATTTATTAACATGCACACACATACGGAAAATCGGGCTTTTTTGCCCATCCAGATACTCGAAGCCCGTTCTGCAAAAATCCAAAGCTTAGTCCAAAAGACGAAAAAAAAACGCAAAGGTTTGCACATTTCAAAAATATATCGTATCTTTGCGGCCTGATCCAATCTTGAAAAGATGGCTATACAGCACGAAACGTGCCTATCAACTACCCTACAGGAATGAAAACCTTTCGCTTAGCGATATAACAAAGAAGAATTTATCATTACTTTTTAATGTCTAACAAACCAAACAAAACTCTTATGAAACAGCATTTACGTTTCTTTGCCATGCTGCTCTTAGTGGCATTGGCAAGCACGAGTGCACAGGCACGCGACTGGAACATTCCCGCTCCGCAGCCATCTGCATTCGTTGAGGGCGACACCTTTGCCGTGCGCAACGTGGGCATGCAATTGTTCATCCACTCGGCCGAGGCTTGGGGCACACAGGCAACTGTGAGCACCGATGAGAATGCACTTGCCAATGGCAAGTTCTACTATGTCTGCCCGAAAGCTACCAGCGACGACACTTTCGGAGCTGGTTACGTGCTCTACGACAACTCGAAGGGTTGGGGCACCTACTCACACTGTATCTGGCGCCAGCCTGAGGATGGCCAAATGGGTAATGGCATCAAGGGTTGCTTCGTCGACAACGGTACCAACAAGCCCTTCACACAGAAGGCTTGGCCTATCACCGAGGTGTCGACCAACAAGTACACCATCTCTGTACCTGCCACTTGCACCGAAGAGCTCAATGTAGTTGAAGCTTTGGCTTATGTTGAAGGCGAAGTGCTCGGTGTTCAGCTCGATCACCCCTCTTCTTGGGCTGCCAACAATGCCGATGGCGTAACCTACGGTATCTACTACGACGTGGTCTATGCCGACCAGCCGGCTAACTGCCAATGGGAGTTCATCAACAAGAAGGATCTCGACATCTTCACGGCTAAGCACAAACTGGCAAAGCTGATTGACGAAGAGGCCGAGCCCCTGGGCATCGACGCTACAGCCGAGGCTGCCCTCGTGAACAACCCCAACGCTACACTGGCCGAGCTCAACGCAGCTTACGACTCGCTCCTCAAGCGCATCTCAGCTATCGACCAGTACAACCATCC